>Ga0208390_1000675_pt1 | contig 12373 bp, 17 predicted proteins | sample Knorr_S7_td_Surf_FD_185594 | JGI IMG/M metagenome (GOLD analysis project Ga0208390, IMG submission 185594) | Marine microbial communities from Southern Atlantic Ocean transect - Knorr_S7_td_SurfaceA_ad_6m_LV_A (SPAdes) (version 2) | ecosystem: Environmental > Aquatic > Marine > Oceanic | place...
CCAATTAAATAATCATCAGGAATCTCAAGTAACTTTCTAGATTTATCTATTACTTCTTTTAATTTACTTTTACTTATTTCTGATCTGTGTGATCTTGAGAAAGCACCATTTTTAAGATTGTTTAAAGACCATCCCGGGGGCTTTGCACAAGGTCCCGAAGAAAAGTATGGGTAACTTGGTTTTATACTTGGTTTATCCATTCTAAAATCCTTATATGAAAATCATTAATTTACTTATGCAAGAACTACAATTTTTAATTGCTAATAAAACAAATCAAATTTTTTTACTTATTTAAAAATGAATATATATTTTATAAAAATCAAATAATTATTATCATTAATAATTTACCTTAATAAAATTCGGTTGTTATAGTAGTAATTACGAAAAGTTCAAAAGGGAAATAAATGTCTAATGTAAGTCTAATAAATTATTCAACTAGGGAATTTACAACTAAAGGTGAAATGGATTCCTATATAAGAAAGCAAGATGAAATTTTTACTGAAGAGGTTACAAAAATATTTATTGAAGCAGGGATGCTAAGAAGGGTTGTGACACAAATTTGGAACAAAAAAGAGACATTTAGAGTAGGTATAATTTTTGAATATAAAGATCAAACTGCTTATAAAAATTGTCAATCTCTATTAGAGAAACATTACCTTCCATATTTAAAGGATTATAACACTAAAGTGATTGGATCTAGGGGCATTGTTGTACATGAATTTGTATCTGATGATTTTACCTAAATTATGTGGTCCAATTAAAAATTAATTTATTATTATCATGAACAATTTTCCTCTTGGAATGTTGGAAGACTTTTTATTGCTTTTTTAAGTGAACTGCCCCAGTTTTCAGAAATATTTTTGAAGTATTTATTATCTTGGTCTATTCTAACTTGATTTGATATTTTAAAACTAGATCCTTTCAGTGTGCAAAGATCAATTGGCAAACCAACTGAAACATTTGCTTTAATCGTGCTATCAAACGATACAAGAAGTAACTTTATAGCTTCTCCAAAACTAAGTCCTTTGTCATAAGCTCTTACAATTATTGGTTTTCCATATTTGGTTTCACCAATTTGAAAAAAAGGCTGGTCATCAGAGGCTTCAATAAAATTTCCTTCAGGATAAATTAAAAACAATTTTGGCTCACTCCCTTTTATTTGACCACCTAATATAAAGGTTGAATGATATTGGTTATCCGATTTTTGGCCTTCAATTGTGTACTCAGATGTAATTTCTCTTAGTATCTTTCCTACAATTTTTGCAACTTTAAACATACTTGGGGCTTTTAAAATATTTTTATCCTCCAGCTCACTTTGATCAATTTGTTCATTTATAATACTGATAGCTGCCTGTGATGTGGCAAGGTTACCAGAGGTTAAGAGAATGATTGACCTATAATTTCTTACAGACCAATTTTCCATTTTCCTATTTCTGTTAATATTATCCACACCTGCATTAGTAAGAGTATCAGACATAAAGACTAATCCTTCATTAATTTTCAACCCTACACAGTAAGTCATTGACTACTCATTTATACTTTTTATAGAGAGTTTAGATTTATGTTTTTCTGTAAACATACCCTTCAAAACTCCTTTAATTGGTACCACATCATTATAGTCAAAGCCTTTGGCTACAGATACATATTTTTCATCAGGAGATATTCCATTTGATGTATCAAATCCTACCCAACCTAGATCATCAATATAAACTTCAGCCCATGCATGCATAGCCAAATCTTGATTTTTAGTTTCTGGTAAAAAAAACCCACTTACGTATCTACAAGGTAAGTTATCCATTCTTACTAAAGATAAAAATATATGAGTGTGGTCCTGACAAACACCCTTTCTAATTTTAACAGCTTCTTCTGCAGTCGTCTTGTAATTTGTAGTCCCAGGGATATATTCAATTTTATCACGTATATAATTTGATAATGAATGCAAATATTCGATTAAATTATTATTATTAAATGGAACCTTCTTGAAAAATTTTTTCAACTCCTTACCAGGCATAGTAAGTTTAGTTTGCTGTGTGTAAGACCAAATGGGTAGACTATTTTTATAATCGTTAAATACACCATTACAATTAATAGTTTCTACTTTTCCTCTAACACTTATGTTAATGGTATTTGTATCATCATTCATTCTAATTAAATTCACACTATTTGAAAAATGGTCTTTTGAATTAATTTCCTTAATGCCTCCTTCTATATTTAAATCCCATTCAATTATTTTTTGTGAATTTGAGCTTTTAGGGATTAATATTACTCTCTGGTACCCTTCATTCAAAATACCTTCAATCTTATACTCAGTTTTATAATTTATGTTTAAAAGCATTTATTTATGAAAATTAAATTCATCCTCTATAATATTTCCAAGTTTTATATTAGAACTTATTAATTTATCTAAATAATTATGTAACCCAAAATCGTAACTATAATTTCTTTTACGAGAAAGAAGCTTAGATTGAATTGAAAGACCAAGATTGAAACTGTCACTATTCTTTACCTTATTATTTTTAATTAATTTTATATTTTTTAGTATTTGGTCTAAAGAAAACTTTAAAGATCGAGGCATTTTATCATCTAGTATTAAAAAATTTGATATGTTAATTGCGTTAAGTTCATTTTGGTTCTGCCACATGTACGCTCGATACGCTGATAAAGATCTTAAAATAGCTTCCCATTGAGTTTCGTTAATAACGTCATTTTTTACCATTGTATTTGGCATAAAAAGGAAGTGCCTGACATCTAATATCCTTGCAGTATTATCAAATCTTTCAATGAATGTACCTAGATAGCAGAAATATAATATTTCATTTCTAAGCATAGTATTATTCAAATAGCCTATGATCAGAGCAATTTTTTCTCTGAGCTCGAACAAGATATTTTGAATATCTTTATCGTAAATATTGTTTTTTAATCTCTGACTAGTTTCAATCCAGCATGAATTAGTAGCTTCCCAAACTTCTGTCGTAAGAGAAACTCTGGATCTTTTTGCATTATTACGCGCTTTGTCTAATAAAGTTAAAATATTATTAGGGTTGGAAGGATCCTTAAGCATAAATTTTATAACAGATATACTATCAAGACTTTGATTTTGGTCATAATAATAATTCTCTGATCCAGTTGTCTTTAAAATGGATTGCCACTCTTTTTTTATATTGTTCTTTGAAGTAAGGAAAAGTTGAAAACCTGTCTCTATTAATCGGGAAACATTTTCTGCTCTTTCCAAATATCGAAACATCCAAAATATTGAATCTGCTGTATTACCTAACATTATTTATCAATTACCCATGTATCTTTAGTACCACCTCCCTGACTTGAGTTCACAACAAGAGATCCTTTCTTAAGCGCTACTCTAGTCAATCCACCTGGAGTAACATAAACCTCATCTTTTGATAATAATGCAAAAGGCCTTAAATCAACATGCCTTGGAACAAGTCCTGTTTTTGAAAATACTGGGCAAGTAGATAATGCTAAAGTTGGTTGTGCTATATATTTTTTAGGGTTTGCTAGAATTTTTCTTTTGAAATTTTCAATTTCTTTTTTTGAAGAGAATGGGCCTATTAGCATTCCATACCCACCCGATCCGTGTACTTCTTTTACAACAAGTTTATCTATATTTTCAATTACATATTTGAGTTCAGTTTTATGGCTGCATCTAAAGGTTTGAACATTATTTAAAATTGGTTGTTCCCCTAAATAAAACTTAATCATTTCAGGTACGTAAGAATAAATTGCTTTATCGTCTGCAATTCCAGTCCCAGGAGCATTGGCAATAGTAATATTACCTTTTCTGTAAACATCCATCAAACCTGGAACCCCTAGTAAACTATCTTCTTTAAACCAAAGAGGGTCCAAATACTCATCATCAATTCTCCTATACAGAACGTCAATTTTTTTCCAACCTTCTATAGTCCGCATGGACAAATGCCCTTTTCTTATACTCAGATCAATTCCTTCAACAAGCTCAACTCCCATTTGGTCAGCCAGATATGAATGTTCAAAATATGCAGAATTATTTACACCAGGTGTTAAAACAGCAACCACAGGGGATTTAATATTGCTATTTGGAGATGATTTCTTTAAAAACTTTGAGAGATTTCTAGGATACAATTTAGAGTTTCTAATTGGTAATTCAGCAAACAATTCAGGGAAAAGGTTTATCATTATATCTCTGTTTTTCATCATATAAGAAATACCAGAAGGAACTCTAACGTTGTCCTCTAAAACATAAAATTCAGAAGCTTTTGTTTTAATCAAATCAATTCCCGAAATATGGTTGTAAATATTATTTGGCGGTCTGAAACCAACCATTTGAAATAAATAGGCTGGATTTTTATAAATTAGTTCTAGTGGTAAAATCTTAGCCTTGATAATTTCTTGATTGTGATAAATATCATTTAAAAAAGAATTAATTGCCCTTATTCTTTGGCTTACTCCTTTTTCCACTTTTTCCCATTCTAAAGAAGAAATTATCCTTGGGACCATATCAAATGGGATTAATTTTTCAGTATCGTCTTTGTCTCCGTAAACATTAAATGTAATGCCTGTTATTTTAAATAATCGATTAGCATCTAAATCTTTTTTTGATAATTCAGAGTAATTTTGGTTATTAAACCACTTAAGAAATTTTTTATAAGTAATTCGAATTTGTGATTTATCACTTATAGCTTCATCATATCCATTGCATACATAATCTTTTAAAGGATTAAAACTTTCATCATATTGGAAGTTTTTGCTCTCAGTATTCATATAGAAAGTATAAGATCAAAAACCTTGCATGTATAAATGTCTATTTTTCAATTTTATTATGTAAATTTTGCAAACCTAATTTTGAAAAATATAAATTTCACACAGATTAATTTAATTTATAAGTATATTACTAATATTTTAAATTAAAATACGGGGATAGATATGAAATTACAAAAAGGAGATAAAATGACTGAAATAAATTTACCTTCAATTGATGGTAAAAATTTCAGTTTCAACAAAATAAAAGGTAAAAAAACATTATTAACATTTTATCGTTTTGCAACTTGTCCATTTTGTAATTTAAGAATTCATGAAATAATTAATCGTTATGAAGAGCTTGGTAAAAATTTTGAGATGGTAGCAATTTTTAGTTCTAAACAAGAACATTTATCTAAAACTATGAAGAAACATAATGCTCCTTTTACTATTCTGGCTGATGAAAACTTTGAATATTTTTCAAAATATGAAGTTGAAAAATCACTCTTTAAATTTTTGGTTGGGTCAATGGTTGGTTTTTTTAAAATTTTAAAAGCTGGTTCTAAAGGATATTTCCCAATGGAATTAAGCGGTATGACAATAGTGCCAGTGGATGTTTTAATTAATAAAAAAGGAGTAATTGAAAAGGTCTATTATGGACAAAACACAACAGACCATTTAAGTTTCGATGAAATTAAATATTTTTCGCTATCTTAAAATAAATTATCTTAGTTTTTGTTTCAGTTAGTCACTTCAATTTGTCTAGAAGCTCTAAAAAATAATATCATTATAAGAGTTAACACAAACACCATTACAAAAAATCCAGGGTCAATAGGAAAGTAATTAAATGCAGCATGATAAATTGGCATTAAAATTAAAATTCCTTGTACTATTAATCCTAAATTAGACACTTTTTTTAAATTATCTAAACTTAGCAAGCTAGGTAAAAACCAAAAATAGATACTTACACATATAAGAGTTGATCCATGATGCTCCACCATAGCCGCAAATCCAATGGAGTAATCCCATCCATATTGTTCAGCAATAAACTTTCCTCCAAATAGCATAAATAAGCCTTGTAGGAAGTGAATTACTGCTACTATTCTATGAAGCAACATTAAATCTTGCAGCCATTTAGTCATTTAATATCCTTTTATATATTTTGGTAGTTTAATTAAAATATATATACTTAATTGTGAATTTAAAAACAAAAAAACCTAAATTTATAACATTATTTATTATAAATTTAGGTTCTTAGTGTTAGTTGTTTAAATTAAAAGTCTATAAATTTAGCAATCCTTTAATTTGTTTCCTATATCATTTATAAGTGTAAAGTATTGTTCTTTACCCCCATCGAAAATTGAACCTAACGGATCTAATACTCCAGTTTTAATTCCAGTATCCTGTGCAATTGTCTCTATGATTTTTGGATTAAACTGTGGCTCAGAAAATATGCATTTTATATCTTTCTCAGCAATTACTTCCTGTATCTCAGAAATTTGTTTAGCTCCAGGAAGGACATCTGTATTCAAAGTAAGTGCACCGGCTGTTGCGACACCAAATCTTTTTTCAAAGTATTGATAAGCATCATGAAAAACGATAAATTTAGCATCTTTATTTATACTGCTGTTAACACTACTAATCATTTCATCAATAGACTTGATTGCTTTGTTTGCATTACTTTCGTATTTATTAGCATTTGCAGGGTCAAGGTCAGCTAACTCATGTGCAATCTCATGGAGCATTTCCTTAGCATTAGCAGGGTCTAACCAAATATGAGCGTCAAACTCTCCATGGTGATGTCCTTCATGACCGTGATCATCATGATCCTTCTTTTCAGCATGTCCGTGATCGTCATGATCTTTCTTTTCGCCGTGTCCATGGTCATGATGGTCAACTTCAGGCTCTTGAGCCACAGGTTCAACGTCATCACCTGAGGTGTTTTTAAAGAAGTGTTCATCTGATTCAAATTCAAAAGGCATGTGTTCAGTAAAAAATGCATATTTCCCGTCTTCATTAATATTTACTGTAAAGTGTGTCATGTCTTTTGATTCATCGAAATTTAATGAGTAGGATACATTATTTGCAACAAGTATTTCACCATCAGATTTCATTTCAGAAGATTCAGCCTCTAGTAATTCTTCAGCTGTTTCTTCTACTTCCTCAATATCATGAGCAGGTAAAATTACCATACGCATTGCAGGATCAGCATATTTCCCATCAACTTTTGAAAATGACCACTTGTATGTTCCTGATTTCAAATCAAAAAGACCAGCCCACTCAAATGGATGCTCACCATGTCCATGATCGTCGTGATCTTTCTTTTCACCGTGGCCGTGGTCATCATGGTCTTTATCCTCACCATGTCCATGGTCATCATGATCTTTCTTTTCGCCATGACCGTGATCATCATGATCATCGTGATCAAAAATATTCTCTTCTCTAAACTTTAATTTTTCAATGCTAGTAAGCTCCATAAAAGAGATTTTTTTAGCATTTTTTGCAATTGACTCTAGAGGTTTTTCCATAAATGTCTCTATATCTTTACCAATCCAGAAAATAATATCTGCCTGCTCTATCATTTTTGCATGCGAAGGTTTTAATACAAAACTATGAGGTGATGTACTTCCTTCAATAATTAAAGAAGGTTCTCCCACACCATCCATAACATTCGATATTAGTGAATGCAGCGGTTTAATAGTTGTAACAACTTTTATTTCTGCATTTGCTGCAAGAGAGCCAGCAAATAAAACTGCAAAAATATAAGTGATAAATTTCACAAAAAATATTTTAATCTGTTTCATATTAATGTTTACCTCAAAATTAAAGTGTTATAAAGTAACATTGTTATAATATAACAATTTTTAAAGTAAATAAAAAAATGACAAATAGATCTGACTTTTTAGTCAAAATAGAAAACGCAGGAATTTTCAGATCCTCAAAGTGGTTAGTTAGAGATGTTTCTCTAGAGGTTTCACAAGGTCAAATTGTAACATTAATTGGGCCTAATGGGTCAGGTAAAACCACTACTGCCAAAATGGTATTGAATATTTTAAAACCTGATGAGGGTTTTGTAATTAGCAATACTGGCCGTGTAGCATATGTGCCTCAAAAGATTAATGTTGACTGGACAATGCCATTACGTGTTTTTGACTTTATGAAGATAACAGGTGATTTGTCAGAAAATGATATGAAAGAAAATCTTAAACTTACTGGCGTTGAGCAGTTGATATATTCTGAACTCAGAAATCTATCTGGTGGTGAATTTCAGCGTGTTTTAATTGCAAGAGCAATTGCCAAAAAACCAGAACTACTAGTTTTAGATGAACCTGTCCAAGGTGTGGATTTTAATGGAGAAATAGCATTATATAATCTAATAAAACAAATTTCTGATAGTTTAAATTGTGGTATTTTGTTAATTTCACATGATATACATTTCGTAATGTCATCCACAGATCATGTTATCTGCTTAAATGGACATATTTGCTGTTCTGGTTCACCAAGTTCTGTAGCAAAAAACCCTTCATACATAGAGCTATTTGGAGAACATACTGCTTCAACTCTCTCTTTATACAAACATCACCATGACCATTCTCATGGAGCCGATGGAAGAATAGAAAAATAATGTTTGATGATTTTTTTGTAAGAGCTTTAATAGCTGGTATAGGAGTAGCAATAGTAACTGGACCACTTGGATGTTTTGTTATTTGGCGTCGTTTATCTTACTTTGGTGACACATTATCACATTCAGCTTTAATTGGGGTAACGATAGCTTTTTCATTTAGTATTAATATTTCTTTATCAGTCTTTATTGTTTCAAGTATTATTGCTTTATTATTATTAAGCCTTCAAAAAAGAACACAATTGCCAGGAGATGCATTACTAGGTCTTCTTGCTCATTCAAGTATAGCAGTTGGTTTGGTATTGATTGGATATTTAACGTTTATAAGATTTGATATTATGGGATTGTTATTTGGGGATATTTTGTCAGTTACTATTAATGATATTTATATTATTTGGTTTGGTGGTGCAATAATTCTAATTATCTTATATTTAATTTGGCGTTCTTTATTTGCAGCAACAGTTAATTACGATTTAGCAGCGGCAGAAGGCATGAACCCCGATAGATCAAATATTATTTTCACCTTACTTCTAGCTGGAGTAATAGGTATTTCAATTAAAATGATTGGTGTATTGTTAATTACTGGTTTGTTACTAATTCCATCAGCATTAGCAAGAAATCTTAGTAGTAACCCGTCTCAAATGGTCTTGTTGTCAATAGTTGCTGGTGTGATCTCTGTAGTATTAGGCTTATTTGCCTCTTTAGAGATAAATAGTGCTTCAGGTCCTTCAATAATAGTTGTAGCATTGGTATTATTTATATTATCAATGCTTGTTCCAAGTAGTGATAGACTTAAAAAGAATTAAATATGGTAAAATGAAAAAAGAAAAGTTAACAAAAAATCAACAAACGGTTCTAAGTTTATTAGAACAATCTAATGAACCCTTGAAGGCATATACTATTTTATCTGGTACTCAAAAAAAGGGTATTAAGGCGCCTACTCAGGTATACAGGGCTTTAGATAAATTGATTGAAATTGGTAAAGTTCATAAAATTGAAAGCAAGAATTCATATGTAGCTTGTAATATATCAAACTGTAATGCTATGACTTCTACATCTTTTTTAATTTGTGAAAAATGTGAAAAAGTAACAGAACTTGAAAAAGATAATTTAAAATCTTTTTTTGGAACTCTGAGTCAAAGTGTTAATTTTGAATATTCAGATCATAATTTAGAGATATTTGGATGTTGTAATGCTTGTAGGTAATATTTTTATGTATTCTAAAATTTCTTAATTTCGTCACTTTTCAATCAAATTTCAAACATCATCACTTCTTAAATTATCAAATATTTAAAAGGAGTTCTGATGCAAAATAAAATTTATTTCACACCCCTAATAGTTACATTTTTTATTTTAGTATTTTCGTTTTTTGTAAAAACTCAAACGAAATACGTTTTTTTGGATTCAAATAGCTTGAATAAACAAACAGAACTTAAGATTTAAATTATTTATTATTTCCTCCCGAACTAACTAAATGGTAGATTTTATCTATCATTTAGTTTTTTTGTTAATGAAAAAATTTTCATTTTAGACTGTACTTTGCATTAATTTAAAATTATAAGCTTTCACATGTGTTCTTTAATTTTCTATATATTAATTTTACAGGTCTTAGCTAATATAGCTTGGTCTTACAGAAAACGTATATCTAACTTTTTTACACATGTTATATCTTCTAAACAAAAAATTAACTCAAAAAATTACTAGAAAATTGAGGTGGTTTAAGTGTTTGATATGTATACTAGACCAACCTGTTTTTGGTGTGTAAGAGCTAAGCATTTACTTGAAAGTAAGGGATTTAGTTACAGAGACCTAGATATCAATAATGATAATCTTAGAAAAGAGCTAAAGATTAAAGCTCCAGGCATTAAAACAATTCCCCAAATTTTTAAAGATGGTAAACGCATTGGTGGATATGAAGACTTAGTGGAGTACTTTAAGGATAAATAATTAATTATCTATTTTAATTCTTTGTATAATTATAAATGAAGAGATTTATTCACCTTTCAGATCTTCACTTTTCTCATAAAGGTAAAACTCAAAATGAAATTTACTTTGAGACAAGACAAACAATATTAGATGTATTAATAAAAATAAAAAAACTAAAACCTGAACCTGATTTTATACTCGTTAGTGGAGACTTAACCAACACAGGTGACATAAAGAGCTACCAGGTTCTAAGAGATATTTTTAATCAGATAAATATCCCAACTTTTTTTGCTCTAGGAAATCATGATAAAAGGTCTTCTTTCAATAAAGTTTTTAAAAAAATAAACTCTAAAAAACCATTATTCTATAATCAAATTTTAGAAGGTCTTAATTTAATAACTTTAGATACTTCTGTTCCAGGAAAGATTTCTGGTGCAATCTGTGATGAACAGTTTAAATTTTTAAATAAAAAATTAATTCAAAATAAAAACTTCCCTACGATAATAATGATGCATCATCCACCTATGTTTAATAAGAAAGGTCCTAATTGGATTAGTTTAGATGAGAAATCTACAAATAAGTTACAATCTGAATTAGAAAAAAAAGAAATACTTGCAATAATGTGCGGGCACATACATATTAACCAAACTAATTTTTGGAATGGAATACCTGTAATTATTTCAAACGGTTTATATTCTACGGTAGATCTCTTAAATAGAGATGATATGGTAATATTGGAAGGTAAAAGTTTTAATATCTGTTATATAAGGGAAAACGGTATTGGAGTATCAGTTATTCCGTTAAAACCAAAAGCAAAAATATTTAGAAAAATAAGTCTAAAAAAATTAAAAAATTTAAATTAGCTATCAGCTGCTTTATAGTTTATTTCACCACTTAAAGCTTTGGTTGCTGCAATCTTTACATCCTCACCTGTATAGCAATTAACTGTTTTGATATCTGTTACTCCTTTGCCTATAATAGCGCTTGCAATTACGCTCATATAGTCAGTAAGTTCATCAAACTCAGAAATAACCATAACTTCATATTTTTGTCCAATCAAACCATAAAACCCAATAAATTTTCCACCAGCACTTTCAATTGCATTTTTTATTGCAATAGACCTATCTTCTTTATTTCGTATAATTGCTTCTAATGCAGTATCAGTATAATTAATGTATGTAATTCTTATTGACATAAATTCCCTCAAAATTTTTTAATATTTTAAATTTTCACTTAGTCTTTTGTTTAAACTAATTTACAGTCTGTATTTATCTAAGTTCTGAAAGCTGTGCTAAGACAGGACCTACAAACTCCTCAACCATTGAAATTTTATGTTCTTCAGTGCTTTCCTTTCTATGGTTTTTACGCATTTCCATCTCTTTATTAGCAACTTCTTCTGAAGAAAAAATGATAACTGATTGGTGATGATTATCATCTGCTTTCCACCATAGGACATCCTCTGCATTAGTTTTATCTGAAAATTCTTTCATATTTTTTTCAGCATCTTCAATGCTTGGTATTCCATTTGGCCAATGCCACTTTGTATAAATTGCAAATTTACTCATAATTACCTCTTTGATAATAATAAAATTTTTTCACTTATAAATTATTACATAAAGAAAACTCAAAATCATAGAGCTGAATAGAAAATAGAAACCATGCAGTAAATGCACTTCAAAATAATTAGACGTCTTGCTGGCAAAAACGATAAAACTTAGCAAAAAAATGTCTACCATTGAAAACTTGTGAAGATTTAATTCTTTAAATTTTTCAACTTCAAAAACTTTTAAGAAAATTTTTAATAGTGGAAAGAAGAAACCAAAAGTTATGATTATTACCGATAAAAGTATTTCAGAATTTAAAAATAAATCTTTACTAACAGATAGAATTGAAAATTCAGAACTAAAAAACCAAAATTCATCAATACGTGCTATCGGAAAGGTGACTCCTAAAACAAGAAACAAAGTCTCAAAAAATACTAATATATATTTTAAATGATTTTTAAGTTTCATATTATTAAAAAAAGGGAGATATTTTTGTCTCCCTTTTCAAATTTAATCTACAAGTTTCCCAACATTTCTTGGGGAGGACTTG
>Ga0208390_1000677_pt1 | contig 12368 bp, 10 predicted proteins | sample Knorr_S7_td_Surf_FD_185594 | JGI IMG/M metagenome (GOLD analysis project Ga0208390, IMG submission 185594) | Marine microbial communities from Southern Atlantic Ocean transect - Knorr_S7_td_SurfaceA_ad_6m_LV_A (SPAdes) (version 2) | ecosystem: Environmental > Aquatic > Marine > Oceanic | place...
CTTTAATTGGTGTAGTAGGCTCATTTCTTTTAATTATTTATTCAACTCTAATTTATGATTATTCCCAATTTAAGTTGTTCTTTATTTATTACCTCATTCTTATTTGGGGTGTAGATAGTGTTGGTTATTTTGTAGGGAATAATTTTGGTAAAAATAAACTATACGAATCATTATCACCAAATAAAACCATAGAGGGTGCAGTAGGTTCAATCATTTTTTCAATTATATATGGTTTTATTATTTCATCATATGTCAATTTAGATATTTTATTTTCAATTATATTATGTCTAATAACTGCATCTTTTGCAATTTTTGGAGATCTTGTTCAATCAAAAATTAAAAGAGAGTTAGATATTAAAGATTTTGGGAATTTACTTAAAGGACATGGGGGATTATATGACAGACTAGATAGTATAATATTCTCTTTTCCTTTTATATATTTAATTCTAACTATATACATATATGTTTCATAAAGAGGGTCACAATATTATACTGATATTTTTATTTGTAGTTATTTCAGATATTTTATTATTAGAATATATCTTTAATGATGGTCTGATTAAAACACTACTTCAAACTATTTCAATTTTAATCCTAATTTTAATATTACAATTTTTTAGAAATCCCTCTAGAAAAACTATTTTAAATGATAATCATGTAATTTCACCTGTTGACGGTAAAGTTGTTAATATAGAAAAGGTATTTGAAAAAGAGTATTTTAAAGATGAGAGAATTATTATTTCAATTTTTATGTCTCCATTTAATGTTCATGTGACAAGATATCCAATTGGTGGGAAAATTAATTTTAGTAAATATCACCCAGGAGATTACCTAGTGGCTTGGCATCCAAAATCTTCAGAAAAAAATGAGAGAACAACTATAGTTGTTAAAAATAAAGTTTTTGGAGAAGTTCTTTACAGACAAATTGCAGGTGCCTTAGCTAGAAGAATAGTAAATTATGCCAAAGTTGGTAATATTGCAATTCAAGGCAATGATGCTGGATTTATAAAGTTTGGATCTAGGGTTGATGTATATCTTCCACTAGATTCTAAAATTAAAGTTAAATTAAATCAACATTTAAAAGGGGGAGAAGATGTTATAGCTATGATTTAAGCTGAGATATTTTTTTTTCTAAGATTTTAATTTTAGATTTTACATCATCGAGCTTTTTCATCTCATTGTCAACCACGGCTTGTGGTGCATTTTCAATAAAACTTTTATTGGATAATTTTTTTTCCAATATTTTTTTAAAACCAATATTATATTCAAGTGAATCTTTAATTTCCGAAATATCATCATGATTTAATTTTTTCTCAGATTCTATATAATAAATATACTTTCCAATAAGTATAGAGTTCAAATCATCTTGCTCCTTATTTCTTAATATAATAAGCTCTGAATTAGTTAATTTTTTAATAACACTTATCAATTCATTATCTAAAATTTTATTATCAAAATATAATTTTATGGATTCCTTAAATGGAATATTATTAGCCTTTTTAAAATTTCTAACTTTTGTGATCAATTCATTTATATGATTAAAATTTTCAATAATTTTTTGGTCATGAACAACAGAGTTAGGCCATTCCAATTTAATATTTGAAATTTCTAATTTTTCACTGAGCTCATTACTTATAAAAGGCATAAAGGGTTCAAGCAGTGACAAGATTTTTTTGAAAAAAACTTTAGTATCATTTAAAGTTTTTAAAGAAATGGTATCACCATATCTTGGCTTGATTATTTCTAAAAAAATTGAACAAAAATCGTCCCAGACTAACTTGTATGTTATCATCAAGGCCTCTGAGATTTTAAAATTGTCATATGAATTATTTATTTCAATTATTTTCATATTTAAATTTTCATTAAACCATTTTATTGCAGCTAATTCATGTGATTGCGGAGGCTTTTCAGCGGAAATATCAAAACCATTTACTAGTCTAAAAGCATTCCATATCTTGTTTGAAAAGTTTTTTCCTTGGATACAAAGTTTTTCATCAAATAAAAGATCATTTCCAGCTGGAGCAGAAAATAATAAACCTATTCTTACTCCATCTGCACCATAATTTTTAATTAATTCTATAGGATCAGGTGAATTACCTAACTGTTTAGACATTTTTTGACCCTTTTTATCTCTAACTAGGCCAGTAAAATATACATTGTTAAATGGCTTATTATCTCGAAAATAGTAACCACTCATAATCATCCTAGCAATCCAGAAAAATAAGATATCAGGTCCAGTAACAATATCAGAGGTTGGATAATAATAACCAATATCATCATTACTTGGATTTCTTATGCCGTCAAAAACACTAATTGGCCATAGCCATGATGAAAACCATGTGTCTAATACATCATTATCTTGTTCAACATCATCAACTGTTAGCTCAATATTGAATTTAGATTTGAATTTGACTAATGCATCTTTTACATTTTTCGATACAACAAATTTAGAATTGTCATTTTTTAAATAATAGACTGGTATTCTATGCCCCCAATACAATTGTCTCGAGATGTTCCAATCTCTTATATTTTCCATCCAATTTTTGTAGGTATTTATATATTTTTTTGGATAAAATTTTATATCTCCAGAAACAACAGCATTAATTGCTGGTTCTGCAATTTTTTTCATTTTAATAAACCATTGAAGTGATAGTTTTGGTTCAACAACTGAGTTAGTCCTTTCTGATAAAGCAATATTATGAGTATATGATTCAGTTTTTGAAATCAAACCTTGCTCAGTTAAATCATTTATAATTTGCTTTTTAGCCTCGAATCTGTCTAAAGCTTGATATTTTTTTCCGTGATGATTAATAGTAGCATCATCATTAAATATATCGATGATCTCCAATTCATTATTTTTACCAATAATAAAGTCCTTCTCACTGTGAGCTGGCGTAACTTTTAAACATCCCGTGCCAAAATCGATCTCAACTGAGCTATCAAAAACAATTGGAACTTCCCTTCCTACTAATGGAACAATCAACTTTTTATTTTTCAAATTTTTGTATCTGTTATCATTTGGATTCACAGCAACAGCAGTATCACCAAAAATAGTTTCAGGTCTAGTAGTAGCAACTATTAAATAATCCTTTGAATCGACAATTTGATACTTTAGATAGAATAGCTTAGTCTCTTCCTCCTTGTAAATAACTTCCTCGTTTGAAAGTGTAGTAAGTGCTTCTGGGTCCCAATTAACAATTTTTTTATCTCTATATAAATAACCTTCATCAAATAATTTAATAAATGTATCAATTACTGACTCTGATAAATCACTATCAAGCGTGAATTTAGTTCTGTCCCAATCACATGAGCAACCTATCCTTTTTAATTGGTTTAATATTAAACCCCCATGCTTTTCAGTCCAATCCCATGCATAAGTCAAAAATTCATCCCTACTGATATCACTTTTCTTAATTCCCTTTTCCTTTAACATTTTTACAACCTTTGCCTCAGTTGCAATTGAGGCATGATCAGTTCCTGGGACCCAACATGCATTAAGTCCTTTTAACCTAGCCCTTCTAATGAGAATATCTTGTATAGTATTATTAAGCATATGACCCATATGGAGAATTCCAGTAACATTTGGTGGAGGTATTACAATTGTATATGCTTCTCTTTTGTCAGGAACTGATTTGAATAAATTTTCTTTATCCCATTTTTTTAACCACTTATTTTCAATCTCATTAGGATTGTAAACTTTATCAATTCCCATCACAATAATTTAAGCAAAAGTAACTAACTACTAATAGATTTAAAAGAGAAAATAATTTTTGTAAAAGGATTTAAAGGATTATTTTTATAAAAAAAGGAACCAAATGAAAAAATTTATTCTAATTTCTTCTCTATTCTTTCTTCCGCTATTAGCTTTTTCACAAGAAAAACAAGCTGAAGTTAAATTTGATGTGACAACCATCGACTATGGTGAAGTTGAATTCGAATCAGACGGCAAGAGAATTTTTAAATTTAAAAATATTGGAACTGCTCCACTTGTATTCACAAGAATTTCATCTTCATGTGGTTGCACTATCCCAAAAAAACCTGAAAAACCAATTGAACCTGGTGGTGTAGGGGAAATTGAAGTTGAATATGATACAAAAAGAGAGGGGTTATTTATGAAAGCAATTTCTGTAGTCTCTAACTCTAAAAATCCTTCTACGATTCTTAGAATAAAAGGAGAAGTTCTTCCCGAAGAAGAAGAAGAAGAAGAAGAAAAGGGAAAAGATTAATTTTTTAAACTTTCATTACTCTTTGAAAAAAGTTTCCTTAAAAAATTATAATTCGTTTAGTGTAGAAGCTAAAGCAAAGAATTTAATTCATATCTCCAACGAGAGGGAAATCATAAATTTTATAGAAAAAAACAAAAAAAAAGAATTGTTAATATTAGGTGGAGGAACTAATATTCTGTTTACTTCTGATATTGAATATCCAATTTTAAAAATAGAAATTAAAGGTATAGAGATTATTAATGAGGATGATAATGAAGTTTTAGTTTCTGTGGGTGCAGGTGAGAGCTGGAATGAATTAGTTTGGTGGTGTATTGAAAATAATTTTGGTGGAATTGAAAACTTAGTTTCAATCCCAGGAAATGTTGGAAGTGCTCCTATACAAAATATTGGTGCATATGGAAAAGAAATTAAAGATGTAATTGAAAGTTGCAAGGGAGTTTTTGTTAATAATGGATCAATAAAAATTTTTAGCAAAGACGAATGTAAATTTTCTTACAGAAGCTCAATATTTAAAGAAGAATTAAAAAATAAATTTATCATAACTAATATCACATTAAGATTAACCAAAAAAAATCACAATATTAATATTGAATATGCATCGTTGAATAATTATCTAATTGAAAATGGAATTAGTAAACCCTCAATTAAAAATATTGCAGAATCTGTTCATTTAATTCGAAAAAGTAAGCTTCCAAATTACAGAGAATTTGGTAATGCTGGAAGTTTCTTTAAAAATCCCATCATAAGTAAAAAACAGTTTAAACAAATCAAATCATTGTTTCCAGAAATAGTAAGTTTTAAAAATAAAAATTCAGATTATAAAATTTCAGCTGCATGGTTAATTGAAAATTGTGGTTTTAAAAATATTAAAGAGAAAAATGTTACAGTATATAAAGATCAAGCACTGGTTATTATTAATACTGGAAATGCCAAGGGAAAAGATATTTACAATTTTTCTCAAAAAATTAAAAAAACTGTTAAAGAAAAATTTGATATCTTGCTTCAAGAAGAAGTAAATATTTTATAGAAATGGAGCTTTACATAATAACAATTATTTTTTTGGGTTTAGCATTTGCTGGAATTTCTATAAAAATTATCATGAAAAAAGATGGAAAATTTTCAGGAACATGTGCTAGTAATAGTCCTTTTTTGAATAATGATGGTAAACCATGTGGAATTTGTGGAAAATTACCTGATGAGAATGAATGTAAGAAATCTACAATGAATCTTAATTAATTTTTCTGGTCAATAATGTCGAAAGAAGAATTTCCGTCATTTGACAAGCTTTTAAATTCCAATTGGGATTATGTCTACAGTTACCTATTAAAAAAAACTTCAAACAAATATATTTCTGAGGAAATTACAATCCAGTCATTTTCAAAAGCGTTTGAAAAAATTAAAACCTATAATCCAAACTATAATTTTAAAACATGGTTAATTTCCATTGCAAAAAATACTTATTCCGACTACTTAAAGAAAAAGAAATTACTATATAAAGAAGTAAATTCTAAAAAAATTGAAAATATTGTTTCTGAATTAAGCCCTGAGGAAAGTATGATTAATAAGGAAAGTTATGATAATCTTAATTCTAAGATTGATGAATTAAAACCTATGTACAGAGACATGATAAAGTATAGGTATATTGAGGATTTATCAATACAAGAAATTTCAAAAAAATTGAATCAACCAATTAACACAACTAAAATAAAAATTTTCAGAGCCAAAAAACTTCTGAGTGAGAAGCTGAAAGAAAATGATTAAATATCTAAAAAAATTAGGACCAGGATTACTTTTTGCTGGAGCTGCAATTGGTGTATCGCATCTTGTTCAATCTACTAAAGCTGGTGCTGAGTTTGGATTTGGTTTAATTTGGGCATTAATCTTATGTAATTTATTTAAATATCCATTTTTTTTGTTTGGAACAAAATATACACATGCCACAGGTGAAACATTGTTAGACGGCTATAAAAAGATAGGCAACTATGTTTTATTTATATACCTACTATTATCTATTGTCACAATTTTTACTATCCAAGCTGCAGTAACTATTGTCACTGCTGGTTTAGCTATTGAATTGTTTGGGATTTCATCAAATATTACTATTTGGTCAGGTATAATTATAATTAGTTGTTTATTGATTTTGATAATTGGAAAATATCGAGTTCTTGATAACTTAATAAAAGCTATCATATTGGTTCTTGCAATATCAACTATTACAGCTGTTTTTTATGCAAGTTTTAATTCAAACTCATCAATAGGAATAGCCCAAATTATCCCTGATAATTTTGAGGGAATTATATTTCTAGCAGCTTTTATGGGCTGGATGCCAGCTCCTCTTGATATTTCAATTTGGCAATCGATATGGACTAAAGAAAAAATGTCAATTAATAAAAAAATCGAATATAAAACTGCATTATTTGACTTTAGATTAGGATATCTAACAACTGTAATACTTGGAGTTTGTTTTGTAGGTTTGGGTGCTTATGTAATGTTTGAATCCGGAGAAAAATTTTCAGATCAAGGTGGTGAGTTCGCTGGTCAATTAATTAATTTGTATACTTCAAATCTCGGCGAGGGAATGTTTATTTTCATATCATTAGCTGCATTCACAACAATGTTCAGCACCACTCTGACCTGTTTAGATGCTTCACCAAGGGCAATGGATCAATCCTTAAAGTTACTAGGTTTCAAAAAATTAGCAGGATATACTTTTTGGCTTGTGCTACTTTCTGTTGGAACTTTTATGATTTTTGTTTTTTTAATGTCTGAAATGGGTACTCTTGTTAAGATTGCTACAATACTTTCATTTATTACTGCCCCAATATATGCTATACTTAATTTTTCATTGGTCAACAGTGAATTCATGCCCAAGAACCATAAGCTAAAAATTGGAATGAAAATATATTCAATTTTAGGAATAATTTTTCTTTCATTTTTTTCAATTTGGTACCTAACATTGATTTAAAATTAATATATATTTGCATGTAATTAAATCTAATTGGAAACTAAAACAATTTCATTAAATGATAACGAAACAAAAAGTTGGACTAATCTTGACATTGGTGTGTCTAAAAGAGTTATCAGCACTGGGTATAAAAAAGCATTTGTAAAAAAACCCAAATGGATTAGAGTTAAACTTCCTACCGGTAAGAAATATTCTAATCTCAGAGGCCTAGTTGATAAATATAAATTAAATACAATTTGTTCCTCAGGAAGTTGTCCAAATATGGGCGAATGCTGGGGGGAAGGAACTGCTACATTCATGATTTTGGGAAATATTTGTACTCGGTCTTGTGGATTTTGTGGAGTTAAAACAGGGAGGCCTCTAGAGGTTGATTGGGAGGAGCCTGAAAAGGTTGCTAAATCTATTTCAGTAATGGGCATAAAGCATGCCGTAATCACATCAGTTGACAGAGATGATTTAACTGATATGGGATCAATAATCTGGGCTGAAACTGTTAAAAGTATAAGGAGAATTAATCCAGGTATTACATTGGAAACATTAATTCCTGATTTCCAAGGTATTCACAAGCATCTAGATAGAATAATAGATGTAATGCCTGAAGTGATTTCTCACAATATTGAAACTGTTAAGAGACTAACCAGAGAAGTTAGAATACAAGCAAGATATGAAAGAAGTTTAGGAGTTTTAAATTATCTGAAATCACGAGGAGTAAATAGAACTAAATCTGGTATTATGTTAGGTTTTGGAGAGACAGATGCTGAGGTGATTCAAACAATTAAAGACTTAAGAAATGTAAATGTAGATGTAGTGACTATTGGACAGTATTTACAACCATCTAAAAGACACCTTCCAGTTAAAAATTTTGTTGATCCTTCAAAATTTAAATTTTATAAAAAAATTGCTGAAGATTTGGGATTTGTACATGTTGAAAGTGGTCCTTTAGTAAGATCTTCTTATAAAGCCCAAAAACATATTACTTAATTAATTTATATAACTCTTTTATAAAGTTCTTTTCATCATTAAATAAAAACTCAATATTAATGTCTTGGTAGAATAAATTTTCAAGATTTTCTATCTCTAAAATTTTAAAATAATCCTTTTTGGTAGTTATTATATTTTTATTTTTTGATATTGACTTAATCAAATTAACATCTTGCTTTGAATATCTGTGGTGATCTTTAAATTTTAAATGATTGAAAACAATATTTTTTTTATTTAAAAAATTTTCCAAAGTAGAACTGTCTGCAATTCCTGTCACAAGAACGACATCTTGTTTTGATATTTTTTTATGATTCAATTGATATTTACCAAGAACATAATTTTCGTATTTGATAGATGTAAAAAATATTTTTTGATCAGAATTTGGGTTAATTTTCCAAACAAAATCATTTTTTGTTGTTTCACTTAAATTATGTGGGCATTTTGAAATTATTATAATATTTGCCCTTTTGATACCAGAAGCTGGTTCTCTTAATTTTCCACTTGGAATTATAAAATCTTTAAAAAAAGGTTGATTAAATTTTGAAAGTACAATATTGATTGAAGCTTCCAGACTTCTATGCTGAAATGCATCATCAAGTATAAAAAGATTAGATTCATTTTTATTTTTTATTGAAGTTTTTATACCATGGACTCTATTTTCACATACTGCAACTGATATATCATTGTGGGTTTGCTTTATAAGAAAAGGCTCATCTCCGATTTCATTTACCGAACTATATTCATTTGCCAGTATATAACCAGAGCTCTTTCTCATATAACCTCTACTTAAAAAAGTTATGTTGTATTTACTTTTAAGTTTAGTTATTAAATAGTTTGCTAAGGGTGTTTTGCCTGTCCCTCCAACTGACAAATTTCCAATCGAAATTATTGGAAAATTAAACTTTGTTGTTTTTAAAATATTTAAATCAAATAATTTATTTCTTATTAGTTGAAATAAGTAATATAGTATTGAAAAAGGAATTAGCAATATTCTCAATAGAGGCATTTGACGAAAATATAAATTTTATATTTGATAAAAAATTTCAATGAAATTAATCAAAATTCAAAATCTTCTTGAAGAATGGTCTCCTTTAGAAAATTCTGAAGATTTTGATAATGTAGGACTTATAATTGGTAATCCAAATTCGGAAGTTAATGGTGCTTTAATTACAATTGATGTAACAGAAAAAGTTATCGATGAGGCTATTAATATGGATTACAATCTCATTATAACTTTTCATCCTCTAATGTATAAAGGTTCAAGTAAATTAAATTCGGAAGAGTACGTCGATATATGCATCGAAAAGGCTCTTAAAAATAATTTGAATGTGTATTGTATACATACAAATCTTGATAATAATCCTAAAGGTGTGAGTTATCAAATTTCTAGGAAATTAAAGTTAATAAATCCTAATATTTTTATTAAACAAAATGGAGTTGATAACATTGGTATGGGCATAATTGGTGAATTGAAAGATGAACTATCAGAAATTGAGTTTTTAGATTATTTAAAAACAAGTATGGATTTATCTAACATAAGGCACAGTAATTTTAGAGGAAAAAAATTAAAAAAAATCTGTGTTCTTGGTGGATCTGGCAGTTTTGCCATTGAAGAGGCATTAATTAATGAAATAGATTGTTATGTTACAGCTGATCTAAAATATCATGATTTTTTTAAATCGAACAATAAAATATTATTAGTTGACATTGGACACTACGAAAGTGAAAAATACACAAAGGACCTTATTTTAAATTATCTTAATAAAAAAATTCCTAAGTTTGCATGCGTTATAGCAAAAACTAGGACAAACCCTGTAAATTATTATTGAAATGGCAAAAAAAGTCGAATACTCTGTTGAAGAAAGATTAAGAGCACTATATGATCTTCAATTAATTGATTCAAGAATTGATAAATTAAGAAGTGTCAGAGGAGAATTACCTCTTGAGGTTCAGGACCTTGAAGATGAAGTTTCAGGTCTTGAAGTAAGAGTCGAAAAAGTTAATAGTGAAATTGCTGATTTAGAAAACCTAATCAAAGAAAAATTGAATAAGATAGAAGAATCAAAAGCAATGATTAAAAAATATAATGATCAACAAAAAAATGTCAGAAACAATAGAGCATTTGAATCATTAAGTAAGGAAATTGAGTATCAAGAACTTGAAATCGAATATTCTGAAAAGCAAATAAACGAACTTAAAGCTCAAATTGAACAAAAAAACGAGAAGCTTTCTGAAACAAATGAATTAAAAGATGATAGAAATACTCATTTAAAACACAAGAAAGGTGAGCTTGATGCCATAATGAAAGAAACAGAAAAAGAGGAAAACGGCTTAATTAAAAAATCAAGTGAGTACGAGTCAAAAATTGATGAATCACTTTTAAACTCTTACAAAAAAATAAGATCTTGCGTTAAAAATGGGTTAGCTGTTGTCCCAGTCGAGAGAGGTGCGTCAGCTGGTTCATTTTTTGTTATTCCTCCACAAGTTCAGTTGGATATTGCATCGAGAAAAAAATTAATTACTGATGAACACAGTGGAAGAATTTTAGTTGATAAAGATTTAGCAGAAGAAGAAGAGAAAAAAATGGAAAGTATTTTTAAATCTATCTAACTACAAAGGATTTACTCAAAGTTTGTCCACCAGAAATTCCTATTCGATAAAAATATTGACCGGAAGAAATTTTACCTCCTCTGTTATGGCTTAGTGGAAATGTATGTTCACCACCCATTAACTGACCATCAAAAACAGTACTGATATGTCTTCCCAAAATGTCATAAACTCTAATCGTCACATTGTGGCTTTGCTTTATTCTAAGATTCAAATTAATCTCATTATTTGAATTAGTATAAATTGGATGATGATAATTAAATAAATCATTATAATCTGTAATATCTAAGTCATTACAACTAAATCCAAGACCTAATGCATCATAATCATTTCCAAGCATTGCCTTATCTATATATTCTGAATCACCACACAACCAATCTTTAAGAATTGTTTGATATACGGATCTAAAATCAATACTATTATACATGTTACCTCTTCTATTTAAATTATCTAAGCTTGGCCATTCACCTATTATTCCACTTCCTCTCAAAGGAGGTCCAAATAATAAAGTTGGTGCAGCTGAACCATGATCTGTTCCTTGAGAACCATTTTCTTTAACTCTTCTGCCAAATTCTGAAAATGTCATTGAAAGAACTTTAGAATCTAACCCCTCATAATTTAAATCATCATAAAATTTCTTTATTGCATCTGCTACATATGTTAGAAGAACTTCATGTGTTAATGATTGATTTCCATGGGTATCAAAACCACCAATAGAAACCATGTATATTTTAGAACCTAATCCCCCTTTAATTAATCTTGCAACTAATCTTAATTGCTTCTCCAATCCAATCTCGTTATCATACGTGTCTGAATCTGTGGAATTTTTAAAAGCTTCATTAATTACTTTAGCATAATCGTAAGTTGTATTAGTAACCCTCCTGAGATATTCTAATTGATCACCATGAGTACAATCTGGGAGATTTTCTAATCCAAAAAACTCACCTCTTTCTGCTACTCTCTCAAGTCTTGATTCATTTGCTACAGCAAAAGCATAAGATCGTTGAGCCCCACTGAAAATTAGGTTTGCATTACTTCCAATTTGTACGGCAATTGGCTTCTCAGGTGGATTCATATTATAATCGAAGTGTTTCTCATCATAATATCTTCCTAACCATCCAGTAGAAACCATGTCACTTTTTTTTGTTGAGCCAGTAGCCCAATAATCAGATGATGTAAAATGAGATAAATTTTGACTCTCATATCCCACACCATTCACAATTTTCATTTTTCCTTCATTCCAAAAAGGCATCAAGTTTGACATATAATCAGGTATTCCATGATTATCGTCCAGTTTAATTATTTTATTATTTGGAATATGTAGGGTTGGTCTTTTAGACACATAAGTATCATATTGTGACAGTGGAACAATTGTATTCAACCCATCATTACCACCTTTTAATCGAACTAGTACAAGTATTCTGTCAGATATTGAATCAGAAAGTGCATTTGTGATGAAATTTGAATTTAACACTGATAGATTTGTATTGCCTAGTGAAATAGATCCTGCACCAGCCAATCCAAGAACTTTCATAAAACCTCTCCTGTCCCATTTAGAGTGCTCCATGCGATGTTTTTCAGAATTTATA
>Ga0208390_1000681_pt1 | contig 12341 bp, 13 predicted proteins | sample Knorr_S7_td_Surf_FD_185594 | JGI IMG/M metagenome (GOLD analysis project Ga0208390, IMG submission 185594) | Marine microbial communities from Southern Atlantic Ocean transect - Knorr_S7_td_SurfaceA_ad_6m_LV_A (SPAdes) (version 2) | ecosystem: Environmental > Aquatic > Marine > Oceanic | place...
CTTCAATGGACAGAGCGTCGTAAACTTTTGGTAAATTCTCCCTTGAGAACTCCACATCGATTACGGCTCCAATTACCTGTACTATTATTCCTTCGCTCATTTGATTTCCTCGATAGTTATAATGCTTCAGCCCCAGCTACGATCTCTGACAATTCTTGAGTTATCGCAGCTTGTCTTGCGTTGTTGTAAATAAGTTGTAATTCATCAATGATAGTTCCGGCGTTTTCTGTTGCATTTTTCATGGCGACCATCTTCGCTGCCTGCTCACAAGCAATATTTTCAATGACAGCTTGATAAACCAAAGACTCAATATATCTTTGCATCAGTCCATCAAGTAATTCTTTCGCGTCTGGTTCATAAATATAATCCCAACGACGTTTTAATTCTGGAGTGTCTTCAGGCAATAATGGCAACAGCTGCTTTATGTTTGGCTCCTGAGTCATAGTATTTTCAAATCTGTTGCTAGCTAAAAAAACCTGATCTATTTCACCTTGTTCAAATTTATCTAAAAGAACTTTAATTGCACCAATCAAACTTTCGAGCGCTGGGATGTCACCTAACTTCTCAGCTGTCGATACTACTTCCCCACCAAAATTGTTAAAAAATACTCTTGCCTTAGTACCTATGGGACAAAATTTTTGCTCTATGTTCTGATCACTCAAGTCTTTTAAAAATGGAAGCAAAGTTCTAAATAAATTTATATTTAAACCGCCACAAAGCCCTTTATCAGAACCGACAACAATAATTCCAACAGCTTTAACCTCTCGCTCCGACATATAAAGCGGTTTGTACTCTGGATTAGAATTTGCCAAATGTCCTATCACAGAGAGCATACGATCGGCATAAGGCCTGCCCATTTCCATTCTGTCTTGAGTCTTTCTCATTTTACTTGACGCTACCATTTCCATAGCGCTAGTAATTTTCTGAGTATTTGAAATACTTGAAATCTGTTTTCTTATTTCTTTGGTATTGGCCATTAATAGGTTTGTGAAGTTTTAAATTTATCAAGAGCATCTGTAAAAGTTTTCATGACTTCGTCAGAATACTCGCCGGTCTCAGAAAGGCCCTCCATAAAATCTTTGTGTTCTGAGGACATGTAAGAAAGCAATGCGGATTCAAAATCTGCGATTTTATTTAGCTCTACATCATCTAAGTAGCCTTTTTCAACAGCAAATAACACTAGACCCATCTCAGCAACCGACATAGGCGAGTATTGTTTTTGCTTCATCAACTCTGTTACTTTTTGGCCTAATTCAAGTTGCTCTCTTGATGCATCGTCTAAATCCGAAGCAAACTGAGCAAAAGCCTCTAATTCTCTAAATTGAGCAAGAGCTATTCTCACTCCACCGCCAAGTTTCTTTATCAAGGGGGTTTGAGCAGCTCCACCAACCCTGGAAACCGAAATTCCCGGATTCATAGCAGGAAGAAGGCCTTTATTGAAATATGAAGTCTCTAAAAATATTTGACCGTCTGTAATTGAAATTACATTCGTAGGAACAAAAGCAGAAACATCACCCGCTTGAGTTTCAATTATAGGAAGTGCAGTCAAAGAACCTGTTTTGTCTTTAACTTTTCCTCCAGTTTGCTCCGAAACGTATTCTTCATTGACTCGACAACCCCTTTCTAGCAATCTTGAATGAAGGTAAAAAATATCTCCAGGGTAAGCCTCTCGTCCTGGCGGCCTTCTTAGAAGAAGAGAAATTTGACGATATGCTACAGCTTGCTTTGATAGATCGTCATAAATTATCAGCGCATCTTCACCAAGGTCTCTAAAATACTCGCCCATTGAACAGCCAGCATAAGGAGCGAGAAATTGCATCGGCGCTGGATCTGCTGCTCCAGCGGCAACAACAATTGTATGTTCCATCGCACCAAATTCTTCTAATTTTCTTACTACAGCAGCTATAGAAGATTGTTTTTGCCCAACCGCGACATAAATGCATTTTACCCCGGTGCCCTTTTGGTTAATGATCGCATCTAAAGCGATTGCAGTTTTCCCTGTTTGCCTATCGCCAATGATGAGCTCTCTTTGTCCTCTACCAATTGGCACCATGCTATCAACTGCTTTCAAGCCTATCTGGACTGGTTGATCAACTGGCTTTCTCGTCATTACTCCCGGAGCAACTTTTTCTATTGGGGAAGTGCTCGAACAGTCCATTGGACCTTTGCCATCGATCGGGTTTCCTAAAGCATCTACGACTCTACCAATAAGTTCTGACCCAACCGGAACTTCAAGGATCTTGCCTGTGCATTTAGCAGTATCCCCTTCAGCTAATTTTTTATAGTCTCCAAAAATAACTACTCCGACAGAATCTCTTTCAAGGTTTAAAGCCATTCCCGTGATTCCGCCTTCGAATTCTATTAACTCGCCATACATTACCTCGCTCAACCCATGGATCCTCGCGATACCATCGGATAAAAATACGATAGTTCCCTCGTTGGACTCTTGTGTTGAAGACTCTAAATTATTAATTCTTTCTTTTATTATTTGACTTATTTCTGAAGGATTTAAATTATCCATACATCACCTTTTAGTTTCTTAATTGAGCTTTTAAAGACTCAAGTTTGTTTTTTAAAGAAAGATCAATTACTTGATCTTCATATGAAATTTTCATACCGCCTATCAAAGTTTCATCGATTGTTGATGAAATTATGATGTCTGCTTCCAATCGTTTTTGCATAGCAATTTTTATTTTCTCTAGCTGATCTGACTCTAGATCAAAAGCTGAAGAAACAATAACGTTTTTTTGATTCCTTTTTTTCGCTACCAAATCTAAAAAATTAAAAATAATATTGTCGAGAATTTTCAATCTATTAGCATCGCCAAGAGCTTTTAAAAAATTTATTGTCTTTGAAGTGACTTCGCCTTCAAAAATAGCTACAAATTTTTCAGTTTTTTCTCGCTGCGAAATATCTGGAGTTTCAATTAATGACTTTATCTGTTTTTCTTGAAAAGCTGATGAAATCATCGCCAAGTCTTTAATCCAACTATCAGTTGAATTGTCTTGTTCAGAAATCTCGAATATAGCTTCAGCATAAGGTCTAGATTGAGTTAAATATTCAGACATTAAAGCTCCTTTATTAAGTCGTCTATAATCTCTTTATTGGATTCTGCGTTAACTTCTTTTTCAAGAATTTTTGTTGCGCCTGCTAGCACTAAAGAAGCAACTTCTTGTTTTAAAGTTTCTTTGGCTTTTGAAACGTTTTGTTCTATGTCTGCTTCAGCTGCAAGTTTAATCTTTTGCTGTTCTTCTGTTGCTTGAGTTTTTGCCTCTTCGACAATTTGATCGCCCCTGGTGCCTGCCTGATTTAATAAAGTAGAAGCTTCAGATTTAGCATCTTCAATCATTTTTCTAGATTGGTCTTGTGCGTCCTCAAGTTTTTTTTGAGACTCACTCGCGGCTTCTAGGCCTTTAGAAATTTCATCTCTTCTTTCGTCCAAGATGGAAGAGAAACTAGGCCAAAGGTATCTATAAGTAATAAATATAAAAATACTAAAAGCTAGTAACTCAGCAAAAAAGGTAGCGTTGACGTTCATGTTTTAAGTAAATAAGAACAAAAGCCCAACTGCTAGAGAGATTACTGGCAAAGCATCGATTAATCCCATTGCAATTAAGAGCTGTCCGAAAAGCAAACCTTGCAGTTCAGGTTGTCTAGCTAAAGCTTCTATGTATTTTGAAGTTAAAGTTCCGATACCGATTCCAGCACCCAGAGCGCCAAAGCCGGTAAGTATGGCTCCCGCAATCAATCTTAACTCTTCCATTTTTTTCTCCTTGTTTTATTGACTAGTGTTTTGCACAAGCCAGGTTAATGTAAGCTATGGTCAGCATCATAAATATATATGCCTGCAAAGCAATAATAAGAATGTGAAACAACGCCCAAGCCAAATTCATTATGAGTCCTGGGAAAAACCAAAGGGTTTGTCCAAACGACATCAAGAACTGTCCAAACATGATTCCAATCAAAATAAAAATCATTTCTCCGGCAAACAAATTTCCATATAGCCTCAAAGCCAAAGCAACATGTTTAGAGAAGTACCCAACCAATTCTATTGGGTTAATGAATTCTTTTAAAAATCCTAAAATACCGTGGTTAGCTATGGTGTAGTAAGTTACAAAAAACATAACTACCAATGCTAGTGCGAGCGGCGCGTTTACATCTGCAGTGGGTAACACTTTAAAATAATCGATTCCACTTCCAGAAGCGCCTACAAAATTTGTCAATTCTACTGGCAATAAATCCATTAAGTTCCAAGATAAAATCCAAACACAAGAAGTAAATGCTAAGGGGCCAACAATTTTCGAGGTACCATGAAAATTTGTACTTACGGCGTTACTGATGAATTCAAAAACAAACTCAGCAAAGTTTTGTAATTTTCCGGGAACGCCCTTTTTTGCCGCACTTACCACTAAACCAAAGAAGCCAAAAAAGATAATTCCTAGAATTGACGACATAAAAATTGTATCTAAATGAAAAGCCCAAAAACCCATTTCAGTGACCTTGCAAGAAGATTCTGAAAATAACGATTGTTGATGATTGGCAAACCCCCAACTTTGTGTTTTTTCACACCAGCCGTAAGTTAAATTTGTTAGGTGATGGCTAATATAGTCTGAAGTCGGCGTTAAATCCGCTGAAGTTGAAGGATCTATAAGGTTTTTCTCGGCCATAATTTCTTGGGCATCGCATTATAGTTAGGTCTGACTTAACTATTCAAGAATAATATGAGATTTTTTTTATTTATTGTTCTTTTTTCAAAGGCTTAATTATCGAATCAAGTTGCTCTAAGTTTTTATAAACAAAAGTTATCTTTCCCGATCCATTTTTTTTATGTGAAATCGTTACGGACGAGCCAAGGTGATCACTTAATTCGTTCTCTAAATTCAATAAATTTGGATCTTTTTTGGAAGTAACTTTGCGATTCTTTTGAGATTGATAACTATTCACCAGGGCTTCGGTTTGTCTCACAGATAGGCCATTTTTACTGATCTTTTTTGCAAAGCTTTCTTGGATGCCCTCGGGCAAACTTAGTAATGGCCTTGCATGACCCATATTTAAAACTCCTCCTTGAAGCAAGTCTTGAACTTCTTTTGATAATTGAAGCAGCCTTATACTGTTGGCCACAGCCGCCCTCGATTTTCCAAGTGACTTACCCAAATCATCTTGGGTAAGGTTGAATTCTTTTTGAAGTCTTTGTATGCCCCTCGCTTCATCAATGGGGTTTAAATCTTCTCTTTGTAAATTTTCTATTAATCCAATTTTATTGATTTCTTCGTCGCTGACTTCTTTTACTACTACTGGTGCTTGCTCTAAGCCAGCCAATCTTGCAGCTCTAAGTCTTCTCTCGCCCGCGATTAACTCATAACCCCCGCCCGCAGTCTGCCTAACTATTAAGGGTTGGATAATCCCTTGAGAAAGAATTGACTCTTTTAGTTCATCTAATTTCTCATCGTTAATTACAGTTCTTGGTTGAAATCTACTGAATTTTATTTTTTCTATTTCAACACTTAGAACGCTAACTTTTTTTCCATCTAAGCTAATTTCTGTGCCTAATAAAGCACCTAAGCCTCTCTTGGCTCTTTTATTATTTTCAGAGTTCACTTGGCCCTGTTCTTTCGTATTTATTGATTAATTCTCCTGCTAGCGCAAGATAAGCAATAGTGCCTTTGGCCTCCGGCTCATAATATAGAGCGGGCATTCCATAACTAGGAGCCTCTGAAAGCTTTACGTTTCTGGGAATAATAGTTGAGCACAATTCGTTGGCGAAATGTTTTTCAAGTTCGCTTGAGACATCTCTCGCAGACTTATTTCTAATATCAAACATAGTTCTTAGAATAACAGATATTTTAATTTCATCTCCCGTTGAAGAGTTAATCTCCTCAATTGTTTTGCTCATGGAGGCGAGACCCTCCAAAGAATAATATTCGCACTGTAGAGGTATTAATACTTGATCAGCTGCACGCAATGCACTGACCGACAACATTCCAAGAGATGGCGGGCAATCTATTAATATGTAATCGTAATTTTGCTTTACTTGATTTAACTTTTTCTTGAGGAGTTCGGTTGGGTTGCTTTCATTTATAAGTTCCATTTCAGCTGAAACTAATTCTTGGCTTGCGGGAATTAAATCAAATTTGTATTCAGTTTTTAGGATTATCGAGCTTATTGGCTCTTCGTCTATTAAAACATCTAAAAGAGTTAAATTACTTAATTTTTCGGTAATACCTGAACCAGACGTAGAATTCTTTTGTGAATCTAGATCCACCAACAATACGCTCCTCGATGCTGCCGATAGAGAAGCGGCTAGATTTAAGGCGGTGGTTGTCTTTCCTACGCCGCCCTTTTGATTTGCAACAACTAAAGTAGTCAATTTTTAAACTATATCAGTTTTAGATAACGATATTTTTAAAAACCCTCTATTTTTTTTTAAGATCTTTGCTGCTGAAGATTCAATATAATCAACATCGTATCCGAGTATTGAGGGCTTTAGATTTTTAGAAACCATCATTAAAAAAACTAAGTCTTTCGGAGCTTTTTCTTTAATTTTTTTTATTAACTCTTCTGGGCTTGAAAAAGCTCTAGAGACTAGCCATTCTTCTTTTGACATATCAAAGTCTTCTATCCTCTCATGAACAACTTTAATATTTTTTAATTGGAGCTCTGCCTTAATGTGGTTGAGGAAAGAAATTTTTTTTAAGTTTGAATCAAGCAAAGTTATTTCTAATTTGGGGTTTGATATAGCTGTCACTATTCCTGGAAATCCTGCACCACTTCCAACGTCTAGCAACTTTTTACAATCTAATTCTTTGTTTAGCGCCAAGCAGTCGATTACATGATGATTTAAATCTTGTGTAGATGTTTGCCTGGAAACCAAGTTTCTAGTCTTATTCCACTTTCTAAGTAGAGCGAGAAATTTGTTTAAGTTTATTTGCTGTTCCTCGTCTAATGGTTTTAGACTTTTTTGATCAGTTAGATCAAACAACATTTATTTCTTGTGTATTCTTTTTTTTAATATGAACTAATAACAGCGAAATTGCGGCAGGTGTTAAGCCAGGTATTCGTTGTGCGTGAGCTAATGTTTTAGGTCTTACCAAGTTGAGTTTTTGTTTGGACTCATTGGACAAGCCTTCGATGTCATCGAAATTTATTTCTTCAGGGATTTTTGCGTTTTCGTTTCTTTTTACTTTCTGTATTTCTCTTTTTTGTCTTTCAATATAGCCAGAATATTTTTCTGACGTTGTAACGTCGAGGGCTATTTCTGATTCAGCTGGTTTTATTCCTAAAGAAGAGCATACATCTTCGTATGAAACCTCAGGTCTTTTTAGAGCATCCAATGCAGAAATATAATCGCCCTCCTTTTGTTTGTTTTTAGCCTCTTTGTTTTTTAAGGTTTCCTTTGAAATTTTTAGCGTTTTGAGTCTTTGTTTTTCTTTTTTTATGTTGTCTTGTTTCCTATTAAAAATTTCCCATCTTCTTTCGTCGATAAGCCCCATTTTTCTCGCTATTGGAGTTAACCTTTGATCAGCGTTATCTTCTCTCAAAAGTAATCTGTATTCTGCTCTTGATGTAAACATTCTGTAAGGCTCTTTAGTACCCAAAGTAACCAGATCATCAATCAAAACCCCTATATAACTCTCATCTCTTCGAGGAATCCAAGGATCCAGGTCATTTAATGCTTGAGATGCGTTTATTCCAGCTATCAAGCCTTGAGCAGCTGCTTCTTCATATCCTGTCGTTCCATTTATTTGTCCTGCAAAGAAAAGATTTTTAATTTTTTTTGTTTCCAACGTGTGTTGAAGTTCTCTAGGGTCGAAGAAATCATATTCTACGGCATACCCATACTTCGTTATTACAGCATCTTCAAAACCCTTAATTGAGTTAACCATTCTTTTTTGTATTTCTTTTGGCATGCTTGTTGATATTCCATTTGGGTATACTTCTCTAGCAGTTAGACCCTCTGGCTCAATAAATATTTGATGAGAATCCTTGTCTGAAAATCTAAAAATTTTATCTTCTATAGAGGGACAATATCTAGGCCCAACTCCTTCAATCTTTCCAGAAAATATTGGTGATTTTTCAATTCCTTCCGAAATTATTTCATGGGTTCGAGAATTTGTTCTTGTGATAAAGCAACTCAATTGCCTTGGATGTATGCTCGTAGAAGATATAAATGACATTTTTGGCCTTGGGTTATCTCCTGGTTGTTCTTGAGTTAAATCCCAATTTACACTTTTTGCATCTATTCTTGGAGGGGTGCCAGTCTTCAGTCTCCCTGAGCTTAGATTCAATGACAACAAAAATTTCGCTAGTTTCTTTGAGGGTTTGTCTCCTATTCTTCCACCTTCTTCTTGAGTTTCTCCAGTAAATAATTTTCCATTTAAAAAAGTTCCGGCAGTTAAGATCACTTTGCTTGAGAATATCTTTTCACCGCTTTCTAAAACAATTCCCTTCGCTTTTTCGTTTGCTAAGATTATCTCAGCAACTTCACCTTCCTTAATAGTAAGTAAGTGTTCACTACTAATTATTTCCTTAACTTTATTGGAGTAAAGCAACCTGTCTGATTGTGATCTTGTCGCTCTTACTGCAGGCCCTTTCGACGCATTCAAAACCCTGAAATGGATTCCCGCTGCGTCCGCAGCTAATGCCATTAGCCCGCCCATTGCGTCTATCTCTCTTACCAGGTGACTTTTTCCTATTCCTCCTATAGCTGGATTACATGACATCTTTCCCAGGTCTTCGGAAGAATTAGTAACAAGACAAGTTCTTTTTTTTAGTCTAGCGCAAGCATAAGCAGCTTCCACTCCGGCGTGACCTCCACCTATCACTATTATTTCAAAGTTATCCACTACGTTAATAGAATATATAAAGAATACTTATATATTATTTATATTATTGTTATTGTTATTAGGAACGCTATTTTCTGTTAATAACTTTTTATCCTCAAGTTTTTTTTGATTCTAAAAAGAAAATAAGTCAGTAAAAAAAATCTTAATGTTTTGTTATCAAATTGTTAATTTGTGTTAATAACTTTTTGTATAAATGTATTTTTAAGTTTTATAAAATTTTAATTAACAACTTCTCAACAATTATTTTCCAATACAAAAAGAAGAAAAAATTTCACCCAGCAATTGATCCGAGGTGTAAGGAGCTTTTATTTCCCCTATAAAATCGCTGGCTCTTTTTAAGTTTTCTGCTATCAACTCTAGTTCGGAGTCCTTTTTAAATTTTAAGCTTTCAAATATTTCCCTTCTTGCTTTGTGAAGAAGATTTATATGTCTGGACCTGGCTGAAAAACTCATATTGTTTAAATTTGAAGGTATCTTAAGGGCTTTAAAGAGCTCATTATTTAGTTTAGTAAGATCTTTTTTATCAAAAAAAGAAAGATTAAGCCTATCTTTATCCCTGTAATCAGAAACATCTATTTTGTTTAAGATTCTAATTACAGGTTTGTTGTAGGACTTAAAATATTTTTTTGTGTTTTCGTCAACAATTTCAATTACTAAATCGCAATGCTGAATTATTTCATTAGCTAAATCTATTCCCTCAATTTCAATAGGGTCCTGTGATGAGTCTCTAATACCAGCTGTGTCGAAAAGAGAAAACTTTAAATTATTTATTTTAGCTTCTTTTTGGATAATATCTCTAGTAGTTCCAGGAATTTCGGAGACAATTGAGGTTTTTTTACCTGCTAAATAGTTCATTAAAGTCGATTTTCCGACGTTAGGAGGCCCGGTTAATACAACTTTTACTCCCTCATTAAGGTATTTAGAGGTGCCTACCTCTTCTATAAATTCGTCAAAAAAGGTTATAAAATCATCTAAATTAGATCTAAATTCATCAAAATCATTTATAATTTCATCATCAGAAAAATCTATATTGCTTTCCACATAAATCCTTAGATCTTTTAATTTTTCAATTACAAAGTCTATCCTGCTATCAAAAGCTCCTTTGAGTGATCTTGAGCTAGCCAATAACTGTTCTTCAGTTTCTGCGTTAATCAGGTCATCAATAGCCTCAGCTTCTAAAAGCGTGAGTTTGTTGTTCATAAAAGACCTTAAAGAAAACTCGCCTGGCCCTGCTTCTCTACAGCCTTTAGATACAAAATATGACACCAGTAAATTCGCTATCAAAGGGTTTCCATGACAAGAGACTTCTAAAATGTCTTCGCCTGTAAAAGAATTAGGTTTTCTAAATAAAGTAAGCACACACTTTTCTTTTAAACCTTTTTTAAGCTCAATTTCTGTAACCTTTGCCTCATTTGCTTTGAATTCATCTAAAGAAAAGTATTCAGCTAAAAATGAAATATCAGGACTTGAAACTCTTATTAGAGAAATAGCGCCAACACCAGGGGGAGATGAACAAGCAACTATAGTATCGTCTAGATCAATCAATTCGGTTTATTTTTTGGGCCCGTGCATGTACATTTGTAAAGCAGACACAAGAGAATTCATGAACCAATAAAGAACTAGTCCGGCTGGAAAAAAAGCAAAAAGTACGCCGAAAATAAACGGCATGTATTTGAAAACATTCACCTGTATGGGGTCGGTTCCTACGGGCTGAGGCTGAAGCTGTTGCATTCCCCACATTGCTAAAGTATTGAGTATAGGTAATATAAACAAAGGGTCTCTAGCCGACAAATCACTTATCCAAAAGAGAAAAGGGGCATATCTCAGCTCAACAGTCTCTATGAGCACCCAGTAGAACGCCAAAAAAAACGGAAGTTGCAGAATCATTGGCAGACAGCCTAGCGCCGGATTTACTTTTTCTTTTTTGTATAAATCCATCATAGCCTTAGATAAGGCCTGTCTATCGTCAGCATATCTTTCTTGAATATCTTTTAGTAGGGGCTGAACCTCCCTCATTTTTCCCATGTTTTTATAAGAAACGTAAGAAAGAGGCCATAACAAAACTTTTATGAGTATCGTGACTAAAATGATCGACCAACCCCAATTTCCTACTAAATTAAAGAAAAAATTCATTGCTTGATACATTGGTTGGCCAATCCACCACAAGAACCCATAATCTACCGCTAGATATAATTCTGGATGAGCTTTGGTTAACTCGCTTTGAATTTTTGGTCCAGAATAAAGCTTGTGGCTGAAAACAAAACTTTCGTCAGGTTTTAAAACCTTTGTTTCACCAACAATTCCTACAGAGAAGTCTCCACTCTTTTTTTGTTTGGCTTGATAAACATAATTTTCCCCAGATTCAGGAACAATCGAAGACAAGAAATAATGTTGCAAAATTGCAGCCCAACCATTAGATGAACTTTGTTTGAACCTATTTTCTTGTATGTCATTGAAAGGGACCTTAATGTAATTTTCTTCTTCAGTTCTGAAAGCCGGCCCTAGATAGGCAAAACTAGAAGGATCTGTAAATCCGGACCCTTTCGCTTCCACTACTTCAGCAGACCTATCTAATTTTGAATATGCTGCTAATTTTATTTCTTCGGACGATAAATTTTGAACTGTATCTTTAATCTTAAGCAAATAATCTTTTGACTCAAAGCTAATGAATTTCTTAAACAAAAGATCATCTGATTTCTTTTCAAATACATAGACATCATTTAGCCCGTCTTTATAGTTTTCGCTGAGCCTAAAAATGGAATCAGAATCTATAGTTTTATCTAAAAATGCAAATCCACTTGTATGGGAATACCTTTCCGAGCCGCATTCATTTAATAGCAATTTATTGTCACTTGAGCCAGAAGTTTTTGGATAATCTGTAAGTTCAAAATAAGATATTTTGCCTGAAGGTAATTCAACTTTAATTTTCCAAACATCATTTGAAATTAAAAATAGATTGTTTGTTGAGCATGTTTCTTCAAAGAGAAATACTTCTTCATCAATGATGTCGCTTCTAGATACAAATGCCTCTTCTTCAACTAATTGTGAATACTCACTATCATTTATACTCAATTCTTTTGTGAATTCTTCTTGGGGAGGGTTGTAATTGATTAAAAGCAGATAGCTTAGGAAAATAATCGAAAATATTAAAAAATACCTTTGCATTATTGAACGTTTTTCTTATCTACTTCAGGGACATGATCTATCCCGCTTCCACCTAAAGGATGGCACTTAGAAACACGTTTTATAGCAAGGTAAAGGCCTTTTATTAAGCCATGAGTTTCAAGTGCTTCTATCGCGTATGAGCTGCAAGTAGGATGATATCGACAATTGTTACCTAAAAAGGGGCTTAAAAATAATTTATAAATTTTTATAAGAGATAATAAAAATTTTACCGCGCAAGTTTCGACCTTATTAAAAATTTTAAAAAACATTAAGCTTGGATTCTATCTTTCTTTTCAATTTATTAATATTTTTTTTTCTGGTTTTAAATAATCT
>Ga0208390_1000683_pt1 | contig 12312 bp, 10 predicted proteins | sample Knorr_S7_td_Surf_FD_185594 | JGI IMG/M metagenome (GOLD analysis project Ga0208390, IMG submission 185594) | Marine microbial communities from Southern Atlantic Ocean transect - Knorr_S7_td_SurfaceA_ad_6m_LV_A (SPAdes) (version 2) | ecosystem: Environmental > Aquatic > Marine > Oceanic | place...
GTTGATAAATTTGTCGAGGGTGGTCAATTAACATTTATGAGTCTTAAACATGGTAGTTTTCCAGTAGTTGGTGCGTCATCTGGACTTGCACTAGGTGGAGGATGCGAAGTTCTCCTTGCTTGCGATAGGATTCAAGCCCATTCAGAAACTTACATTGGACTGGTTGAGGTGGGGGTTGGAGTTGTTCCCGCGTGGGGAGGCTGTAAAGAGATGATACGAAGGTGGAACGCAGATTCAAAATCACCAAAGGGGCCTATGGGCAGTATTGTTAAGATTTTTGAAAATCTAGGTACTGCTAAAGTTGCAAGTAGCGCTCAGGAAGCAAGAGATATGAAATTCTTGTTAGATGATGATGATATTACAATGAATCGTTCGAGAGTTCTTTACGATGCTAAGCAAACTTGCCTACGATTGGTAGATGGCTACATGCCTCCTGAAATTAATGAATATCACCTTCCAGGAATATCAGGAAAAGTTGCATTGGATTTGGCAGTTTCTGACCTAGTTAAATCAGGCCATGCAACTCCTCATGATGTTGTTGTAACAGACAAACTAGCTTACATCCTAACCGGAGGAGATACTGATTTTCTGGATAAAGTTTCTGAAGATAAGCTGTTGGAAATGGAGAGAGAAAGCTTCGTTGATTTAGTAAAAACTGAAGCTACACTGGAGAGATTTGAGCATATGCTTACCAAAGGTAAGCCACTGAGGAATTAAAATGGTTGAATACAAAGCACCGAAAAGAGAGTACGAATTTATCCTTCGAGAGGTATTGGATATTGAGAAGGAATTAGCAGGCTATGAAAATTATGAGGAAGCTACTTGGGATATGATTGAAATGATAGCTGATCAATATGAGGAAATTGCAAGAGAATATTGGCTTTCTTCTAATGCAGAGGGTGATTCAGTTGGAGCAACTTTCGATTCAGGTAAAGTTACTATATCTCCGGGTATGAAAGAAGCTGCTAAAGTAGTAATAGAATCTGGTCTTAGTTCGCTCTTTGGTCACAAGAAGTATGGAGGCATGGAGTTTCCCAATGTAATTAACACCTATACAGATGAAATATGTTGTTCTACAAATATGTCTCTTGGAACTTTAATGGGTTTAACAAAAGGAGGATATCATTGCTTGCACAACTACGGAAGCGAGGAGCTAAAAGATATCTATTTACCCAAATTCCTCAACGGAGAATACTTTGCTACAATGTGTTTAACAGAGGCTCATTGTGGTACTGATTTGGGTCTAATAAGAACAAAGGCCGTTCCCGAAAACGATGCATTTAGAGTTAGCGGGCAGAAAATTTTCATAACAGCAGGCGAGCATGATTTATCCGATAACATAATTCATTTAGTACTTGCAAAATTACCTGACGCACCGCCTGGTGCTAAAGGTATTAGTCTATTTTTAATTCCTAAAATTTTGGTCAACGATGATGGTAGTTTAGGCGATAGAAATGGTGTAAATTGTGTTTCAATTGAAGAAAAAATGGGAGTTCACGGGTCTCCTACTTGTGTACTAAGCTTTGAAGAATCTTTGGGTTATCTAGTTGGAGAGCCTCACAAAGGTTTAGAAGCTATGTTTTCAATGATGAATAATGAAAGAATTGCAGTTGGAATGCAAGGTCTAGGTGTAGCTGAAATTTCTTATCAAAACGCATTGCTATATGCAAAGGATAGATTGCAAGGTAGAGACTTGAAAGGAGCTAAAAAGCCTTCTGAAGAGGCAGATCCCTTGTTGGTTCATCCTGATATTAGGCGTATGTTATTACGAGCTAAAGCGTTGATTGATTCATCAAGAATGCTTTCTGCTTGGACAGCTTTAGCAATAGATAGATCAGTTAAAGACCCTGATGAAAAGGTTCGTAAAGCAAATAATGATCTTGTTGAATTGATGACTCCAATTATTAAATCAATTTTAACAGATTATGGAGTTGAGATCTCGTCCGAAATGCTTCAAATATTTGGAGGCCATGGGTATATCCGTGAATATGGCATGGAACAATTTTACAGGGACGCAAGAATTGCACCAATTTGGGAAGGTACAAATGGTATTCAAGCAATGGACTTAGCTGGCAGAAAGATGCCACAAGGAATGGGTAGATTACTTAGGAGATTCTTCCATCCTGCATTAGCTTTCATTGAAGAGAATAGAGGTGATGAAAATCTTAAAGAGTTTGTCATTCCATTTGAAAAAGCGCTTAAAGGCCTTCAGAAAACTTCCATGTTTATGGCCCAAAGAGGATTATCGAACCCCTACGAGATAGGAGCTGCGGCTTCGGATTACATGAAGCAATTTGGTTTGGTGTCCATGGGATATATGTGGCTATTGATGTTGAAAACTGCTTTTTCAAAGCAAGACGAAGACGATTTTTACAAGAATAAGGTAATAATTGGAAGATTCTTCTTTGAAAGAATTTTACCCGAAACACTGTCAAGAGCTATTGCAATAGGTACAGGATCAAGAACGATGATGTCCTTACCAGATGACGGCTTTGAGAGTGCTAGCAAATTTTCAGGGAAAGCATAATGTCTGAGAGTATTTTTAAGGAAAATTTATTCGAAGGTAAAAAAGTCTTCATAACTGGTGGAGCTACTGGTATGGGTTTGGGATTTGCAAAAGCTTTTCTTGAACACGGCGCTGACGTATTAATAGCTTCAAGAAAAGAAGAGAATCTATCAAAAGCAGCTTCAGAAATAAAGGATCAGACTGGTAAAACTCTTCACTGGAAGGTGATGGACGTAAGAAATAACGAAACTGTTGAAGAAGTAGCTAAACATATTAAGGATACATGGGGCTGTCTTGATGTATTAGTCAACAATGCTGCCGGTAATTTTGTCACACCTGCTGCCGCAATGAGTGAAAATGCTTGGAGAGCTGTAATCGATATCGTTCTTGATGGAACCTTTAGAGTATCAAAAGCTTGTTATCCACTTCTTAGGAATAATAAAGAAGGCTCGTCAATAGTCAATATTATAGCTAACTATGCTTGGGGGGCAGCTCCATTTGTGGCACATTCTGGTGCAGCAAAAGCTGGAGTTCTTAATCTAACCAGATCACTTGCACTAGAGTGGTCTAATGACAAAATTAGGGTTAACGCCATGTGTCCCGGCGTTGTTCTAACAGATAACGTCAAAAAGAATTTAATGCTTGACGAAAATGTAGTCAAGACCTTTGAGTCTAACATTCCTGCAGGAGGTATAACGGATACAGAAAAAATGTCACAACAAGTTCTTTACTTATGTTCACCAGCAGCCAGTGTAATTACTGGAGATATGTTGATAGCGGATGGTGGTGAATGGTTAGTTGCTAATAATTTTTTTCAAATAGGGAGAAATTTTTTTAGTGAGTGAAAAAAGTTGGCCCATTGAAACACAAATTCCAGTCTTGTGGGGAGACATGGATTCTTTCGGTCATGTCAATAACATAGTTTATCTAAAGTGGTGTGAAACCTCCCGCGTTGAATTATTCCGGGAAATGTGGGACGTAAAAACACTAGATACTGATAACGTGCAATTGGGAATAGGTATAGGGCCTATTTTAGCTAATTTTAATTGTAACTACAAATTTCCGGTCAAATATCCTGATGAAATTAACGTTAAAACAAGAGTAAGCCACATTGGTAACTCGTCTTTTGGAATTGAGCATGAAATTTTTTCAAAAAACAATGAAAATCGTTTAGTTTTTCAAGGGAGCAGCGTTATTGTTATGATTAACTATAACGATGGTAGTAAGTTTAAAATTGATAGTGAAATGAAGAAAAAGTTTGAAAAGTTTTTCTAATTTTATTATTTTTTATTTAATTCAGTGAGTATTTCTATTGTTTCAGGTTTCCCAAGATGTTCTATGAAATGGTCAGCCTCAAGTTCGATTCTGTCTCTTATTGTTTCGGATTCTCTTCTCATTAATGCTTTAGTGAGAATTAATAATTCTCGAGGATTGGCAGATAATTTTTTAGCAGTGTTAAGAGCAACAGGTATTAACTCATTTTCCTCGCAAATCTGATTAATTAATCTGTAATCTAAAGCTATTTCTGCACTGAATTTTTCACCTAGCATTAGCATTTCTACAGCTTTTAGGTAACCAGTTCTTTTTTGTAATAGTTGCGAGGAAGCAAATTCAGGAACCAAGCCTAGATTGATAAATGGCATCATAAACAAACTGTTTTTTGAAGCATAGACTAGATCGCAATGAAGTAACATTGTAGTACCTATCCCAACAGCAAATCCATTTACAGCAGAAATTACAGGTAAAGGACATTTAGTCAAAGTCATCATGAATTTAAAGACGGGTGAATTTTTATCCCTAGGAGGATTTTTAATAAAATCTTCTAAATCATTTCCAGCGGTAAAGTCTTGTCCCCCGGATATCAAAATGACGTTAATGTCGGTATTATCTGAAGCGTCAGAAATTAGTCTACTTAACTCCATATACATCTTCTCAGTTAAAGCATTCTTTTTGTGTTGCCTCTCTAGCCTAATATCCAAGATTTTATCTTTGATATCTGAACGGATATAATCTTTCATATTTTCCCAAAGGAACTCACGCATAATATTTACGCTTAATTTTAACTTTAAATATACATTATAGATAATGTAAAATGAACAAGTGGGATAGCAATAACCTGTCATTAAGTGAACTGCCTAGACTCAAAAATTTAAGTAGGAACGATTTAGAAGATGGCAATAAGAGCGTTTACGATTCAATAGTTAATTCTGAGAGGGGAGTTGGAACACTTTCCGATGGCTCTCTTCCAGGGCCATTTAACGCTTGGATGCACTCTGATCATGTAATGGCCGAATCCTTAGATAATATCGGTATTGCAATAAGGAAAAATACTTCTAATGTACCTGACCATATGAAAGAGCTTGCAATTTGCACGATAGCTTGTCATTTCAAATGCAATGTCGAGTTTTGGGCACATAGTAAAAGTGCAGAGAAAGCTGGAGTCTCTGCAAAAATTATTGAATCATTGTACAAAGGAGTGAGTCCTCAATTTGAAAATTCAATTGAGGGTTTAGAACAATCCATTTCCTATAAATTAACAAAAGAATACTTGTCTAGTTACCGTGTTTCAGATTCAACTTATGAAGAAGCTCTTGAAATAGTAGGAAGTGTTAAAGGAATAGTTGAGCTTGTTTTAGTCATAGGCCACTATGTGGGATTGGCCGCTCAATTGAATATACTAAGAGTTCCTAACCCGGGCGATAGTCAATATTTTGAGTATTAATGGATACAAATGAAAGTCGAAATAGCTAGGATTCCTTCATCGTCAATCGCTCCTAACGAAGCTTCTATGGTAGATATTCCTAATAATTCCGACGGATTAACAGCTATTATCGTTAGAAGCTCTAAAAAATTAACTGCCTGGATTAATTCTTGTCCTCATGATGGTAGACAGCTTTGTAATGATCCGAAATATCTATGGAACAAAGAGCTCAATAGGGTTCAATGCATGCACCATCAGGCGGTATTTGAGCCAGATACAGGCCTTTGTGATGACGGCCCCTGCAGGGGTGAGAACTTGACTAGTCTTCCAGTAGAAGAGAAGAATGGTGAAATTGTAATCTTTATGAATTATTTGTAGAAGCTTATTTAATAGCGTATTAGATTACTGTCTAATGAATAATTCTGACGCTAATAGCCCACCTACTGCAGCCGATATCATACAGTTAGTTGACAAAGATTTAGATTTATTTGAAGCTATAAATGATGGAGAAGAGGAGCATCTTGAGGGTTCTGAGTCATTGCCACCGATTACTCCGTTAACTAAAGCGTGGGATATTGCATATGTTAGATTTTCAGTACCTGATCTAGAATTATATCAGAATTGGGTTCACGATTTTGGTTTCAAAATAATGCATCAAGATGATGAAACCATTTATTCCAGAGGGCTGTCTGGTGATGGCTTTTGTCATGTAGTTCACAAAGGTCCTGCAAAATTTTTAGGCTTTGCTATGCAGATGAGCGATGAAAAAGATTTAAGAATTTTGTCAGAAAACGTCGAAGGGTGTTCTTCAGTTCATCCCGTTCCGGGATTAGAAGGCGAACTTTGCGGCGGTAAGAGAGTTTCTTTCATTGACCCTGTATGCAATTTGTTAATCGAAGCAGTTCACGGGAGAAGTGTCGAAGAGCTCAAAGCTTCAAGAGAGCGAATCGAGTATAATTATGGAACCAAGGACAATTACGTTAGAGAAGCCAACAAGTTACAGGACACCTCTGGTAACCGAGAGGCTGACGGTAGCAATACAGTTCATCCCGGCCCTCCTGACGTAATTAAGATTGGACACGTTGTTTTAGCAATACCAGTAGGACCGCATCATAAAATGATGGATTTTATGATGAATACATTTGGTTTGTTGCCGTCAGATAGTGTCATTTTTGAAGCTCCTAAATCAGCCGAGGGACACTCGATTAATCCAAAAATGTATGAAATGCTCAAAAAAGCAGGTGCTTCTCCCCTATACCCAGGAACATTTGCAGAAGGTTCTGCAACTTACGGTGCCTTCTTTAGATGCGACAGAGGAAACATACCTACAGATCATCACACATTTTTTATAATTTCTAATATGAATGCAGATATGGCTCCCGAGGGCAAGGCAATCAACCCTCAACTCAGTCATGCCTCATTTGAAGTGTCAAATTTAGATGACGTATGGCGAGGTCACATGCAACTCAAAACTAAGGCTGAATTTGATAATCAAAGGTATGATATTGCATGGGGTGTAGGCAGGCATGTTTTGGGGTCTCACATTTATGACTACTGGCATGATCCTTACGGCCACGTTCATGAGCATATGTCTGATGGTGACAGAATGACACGGAATTTTGGACAGCGTATTCATAAAATAAGTGGTTTAGGGCCGAATGGTCACAATCAGTGGGGGCCTACGGTTAAGGAATCTGGAATACGAAATCTTGACGGTCCCGCGGCTGCAAGTTTTTACAAGGATCTCGATAAAGAAACACAGCAATCATTAATCAATCGAGATCTATCTAATGTAGATTATATCATTGAAAAAATCAGGGATATTAATGGATAAAATTTTAGACTTTAAAATTCCCTCAACCAATGGTGTAGATTTTGATGTGGACTATATTGAGATTAAAGGACACAGGCATAGGATAGCATATGCAGGAAATCCAAAAGGAATTCCTGTAGTCGTAATGATGGGTGTTTTTGAAGACAGTTTGCTAGACGCAAGATGGTTAGTTTCGAGTATGGTAAATCATCCTAGTGGAAATAATTATCGATTTATCACAATAACAGTTCCATTTCTTGAAGAATACACCCAAATTGAGATTGATGGTTCAGCACTTTCAAAGTATGATGGATTAAGACCTCCAAACCGAATTGTTCCAATGAAGGGTAGTCTTGCGGTAGACCCTAGATTTGATTTGGAGAACTGTGCACATACACTTCGTTCAATCTTAATTGATGGCCTAAAAATTGAACGAGCACATTTTGTTGGACATGATAGAGGTTGCATAATTATGGATAATATGCTAGCGGAGAACCCAGATATGGCACTAAGCTACTCAAGAGGATCTCAAGGTTGGACTAAATTTGAAGAAGATTGGACTAAACTGGTTGATCAGGGGATATTTTTGGGTCCCCCTCATAGAATTATGGCTACTGATTCCTTTCCCCCATTATTGAAGAGTGCAATCAGTGGAGGAGCTCCATTTGGTTTTATTTCACCATCTTTTGCTGAGGAGGCATCTGTTGCAGATTCAGATTCTGAGCTAGGCGAGAGATGGGCTGCAATTCAAAATATGCCTGAGCAGTCCAAGTATTTTTTCAAACTAACAAGACAAATTTTCAGGCAAACGGACTTTCTGGACGAAGGAAAACGTCGGACAGATATGTCTCGAGGTTTTAGTATTAGCAATACCTCGTTCCCCATGATGCAGTTTCAAGGATCAGATGAAATGATTTTAGCTAAAGATCTTCCTAATGCTAAAAAAATGCCTTTTTTGAGAAAGTTAGCAGGTTTATTCGGTGCAGGTCATGTAACTGGTATTTTCAGATTATTCAGACTTAAATCTCCAACGTACATATTTGCAGATTTACCTAAAGATTTTGGTATAATTTCTAACCACACTGGTGATCAACCTTATTGGGGAAAGTGGAATTTCTGGCCTGATGATGTTGAAGATTTACTACCTAACGGAGAATTTCAAGATAGGTCTAACCCTACATGGAAGAAAAACTATTCGAAGTATGTTGAAGAGAAGGCGAATGGTAGATATTCTACTCTAAAAACTAAAAAGGGTGGAAGATTTGCCAGATTCACTATTATAACAGATGCCTTGCATTGGACTCACATTGAAAGACCTGAAAATGTTGCCTATGCTTGCATGGACTTCATTGTTGACAATTAACTAACCAGTTTGAAAACAGATAGATAATCAGAAACCATTTTATCCTCTTCACCTTTACTGTATGTTCCGAGCATAGTGTAGCAAGGAGCCATTACCACGTAATCAACATTTGACCTTACAATTCCTCGACTGAACAGCTTATCATGCATTTTCAAATCGTCCTTCCGTTGACAACATACTAGTAAGTTATTACCAGTTTTTTCACCATTTCTACCGTCAGATAGGGCGGTAACATTAGGACGTATTAATTCGGGTATTTCTGAAATCTGGCTATCAACTGCTTCAGTACTATCCTTGCAAAATATTCGGTATTTTGTCGAATTGTAGCTTCTCAGAGAGCGAGGAAAACCCTCCTTAGTTGTGTAGTTGTACATTGGATAACCTTTTTGGCTGTACTTATTGGGACTGAATCCGTTAGGCACTGTAACTGTTTCTGGAACAAATTCAGGAAAAAGTTGTATTGGTTTACCTCTGCCTCCATTAAAAAAATGTATTAATCCTCGTGCGAAATTAACATAGAATCTAGTATTGAACAGCAATCCACCCATGAATAGTGATTGTTTAATTATGTATTCAGAATCTGGATAGCATTCTATCTGGTACGTATCCAATAACTCGTCTTTTGATATTCCTTTTTCGACAAGTTCAATTTTATTAATTAAGTTGTAGGAATTCCGAATTCCCATATTTAGCCCTTGACCTAGGAACGGGGAGGTTTGATGAGTAGCGTCTCCAATTGTAAAAATATTTTTAACTCGCCACTTAGTCGATATAAGAGAATTAAACTTGTAAACTGTTGATCTTTCTATTTCAATTTGCTCACTATTAAGATATGGACTTACCAGTTCTTTAATTGATTCAGGAGATTGAATGGATGCATAATTTTCATCTGGTTTAAGGGCAAATTCAAATCTAAAATGGTTTTTGTGAGTACCATGATTCTTACCTTCACAATGAATGAAGGTCGTAGGCCGTTCGCCAGAAGGGTCAATTATCTGATGGCCGCCACTATCGAATTCCATTCCTGGTTGTAGAGCTTTTCTTGAGGCTTTTATGTCTACAATCAAGAATGAGATTGCATTACCCAGCTTTTTAAGAGGCGCTCCGATCTGTTTTCTGACAAAACTGCCACCTCCATCAGCTCCTAAAAGATATTTACAAGACAATTCAATTTGTTCTCCAGTTGTGGAGTTTTCAATTTTTAAATAATTTTGCTTATCTTCCCACAAAATTAATCCACTATGGTCATAAAATGTGGTAATGTTTTCATTACTTTCGATTTTTTCTCTTAATAATTCTTCTAGTTGAGGGCTATAAATCCAATTAATGAAACCAAAATTATCTAAATCGAGAATCTTTCCATCAATCTCCGGTGGCTGCATCAAACCGAATGGCTCATTTATTTTTTCTTTGCTTAAAACGTATCCTACTTCGACGGCTGTAGTGAAGTTAAATTCATCCCATAGTTCTCCTAAAAGATTCTTTAGCAGGTCCATCGTAAATTCATTTAATGCTATAGCTCTGGGGTAGGGGTATGGCTTTGCACTTTTTTCTACAACTGCCACTTTAAATCCTTTGTTAGCCAATAATATCGAAGCGATTGCTCCGGTTGGACCGCAGCCCATTACTATGGCGTCGTATTTATTATCCGTTTTTTTCATCTGTTAAATAGTTCCTAAACTTAAACCTTAAATCCCTCTTTATAGGTTTGCCAGTTGATGAAAGAGGTAGTTCATCTACAAATACAACAGCGTCAGGAATTTGCCATTTGGCAATCTTATCTTTGAAGAAATCTAAAATTTCCTTTTCTTTAGGATTGGCCCCTTTCACAGCTTCGGCGATTACCAAAGGCCTCTCATTCCACTTCTTGTGATCAACTCCTATGACTGCAGCGTCGTGAATTTTTTCATGGTTTCTTACTATTTCTTCTAGTTCCAGTGAACTAATCCACTCTCCGCCCGATTTGATTAAATCTTTAGACCTGTCTGTAATTTCAAGATAACCTTCCGAATCAATTTTTCCAACGTCTCCAGTTTTGAACCATCCATCTTCATCTAGAGAAGATTTCTTATCATGCAAGTATCGTTCTATAACAGTAGGTCCTTTAACCAGTAAATCTCCCTCACTTTCTCCATCTCTAGGCAATTCCTTACCGTATTCATCAACTATTTTAATTTGTACAGACCAATTTGGCCTTCCGGCACTATACATTTTTTCAATCTTTTGGCTATCAGAGAGATTGTCGTGCGAACCGAGAGGGGAATTTGCCGTTCCTAAAGGGCTAGTTTCAGTCATTCCCCACGCATGAATAATGTTAACGCCGTAATTATTCTTAAACTTTCTTATAATCCATTCTGGAACCGTAGTTCCACCAGATAATATTCTATCAAGATTATTTAATTTTTCACCGCTTCTATCTAGTTCTTCCAAAACTTCTTCCCAGATGGTAGGAATTGCAAATGACATTGTTATATTTTCATTATTAATCAAAGATACAATGCTTTTACCATCTAAATTTGGGCCTGGCAGAACTAGTTTGCTCCCAACCATAGCAGAAGCATATGTTACTCCCCACGCATTAACATGAAACATGGGTGTTACAAGTAGTAAACAGTCTCTTGCACTCAAATTAAAATTATCTGGCAAGGATACTATATTTGCATGAACAACAATAGATTTGTGAGAATACAAAACACCTTTAGGATTACCAGTCGTGCCGGAAGTATAGCAAAGTACAGCAGCATCATCCTCATTTAATTCAGGCCATCTATAATTTTCATCGCCGTCTTCTACCAAATCATTAAGAAATTTGAATCCATTCATTTTTGCAGCAATTTCATTTTTCTTGGGCCCCACTAAATAAATATGCTCAACAGTTTCGAATAGATGCCGATGTCCAATTAAAATTGCAATATAGGAGGAATCAACGAACAAAATTTTATCTTCTGCGTGATTTACAATGTAAACAATTTCATCAGGAAATAGTCTCGGATTAATTGTGTGCGTAATACCTCCAAACCCAGAAATAGCATATATGAGTTCAAGATGTTCTTTGTTATTTGGAGAAATTGTGCCTAGACGGTCGCCCTTTTTTAATCCTAATTTAACAAGAGCGCTTGCAATCTTTCTAGCTTTTTTACCTATTTTTTTCCATGTACTTTTTTCTACATTACCTTTTACATCGACAGATATTACTTCTGTTTGACTGTGGTTTATTTCAGCATGACTTATTAGCATATTAGTCGTTAGACCAAGTTTAGACATGTTCCCTTTCATAGTATTCAAATAACTTTATTCTCGATGAAGCCTATAGATTCAATTTCACATTTTACCACGTCACCAGGCTCTAAGAATACATTGCCTTTCCTCTCTTTGTCAGCTTTTCCTGACGCTCCTCTTGGACTGAATCCAGAGCCAGGAGGAGTTCCAGTAGCGATAATGTCTCCAGGGTTAAGTGTCATCGCAGAAGACAGGTATTCAATTTGTTGGTAGCAGTTCCATATCATATCATCAGTATTGCTAGATTGGCGCAGATCTCCGTTGACAAAACATTCAAGTTTTAATTTATGTGGGTCTTCGATTTCATCTCTAGTAACAATCCATGGCCCTACAGGTCCGTGTGAATCGTGTGATTTCCCAATCATTAGCTCTAGTCTGTCTGGCATATTATGAAGTTGCCAATCCCTCATACTGATATCATTACATATCATGTAACCAAAAATATAGTCTTGTGCCTTATCAGCGCTTACTTGGTAGCATTTTTTACCTACAATAAAGGCCAGCTCAACCTCATAGTCTAGCATCATCGTTGCATCAGGTTTGATGATATTGCCATATGGCGAATTGATACAAGATATTTGTTTAGTGAACCACATTTGATTTCTTGGTGGAGTTATCCCTGCATCAATTGTTTCTTGTCTATGTTTCTT
>Ga0208390_1000684_pt1 | contig 12311 bp, 11 predicted proteins | sample Knorr_S7_td_Surf_FD_185594 | JGI IMG/M metagenome (GOLD analysis project Ga0208390, IMG submission 185594) | Marine microbial communities from Southern Atlantic Ocean transect - Knorr_S7_td_SurfaceA_ad_6m_LV_A (SPAdes) (version 2) | ecosystem: Environmental > Aquatic > Marine > Oceanic | place...
TATTTCTGTTATCTATTTTAGTAATACTTCTCGGAGTTCTTTGGGGAGTTTTCTTCTCGCCAGTAGACGTTACCCAAGGTGAGGTTTACAGAATCATATACCTTCATGTTCCTGCAGCTTCAGTAGCTCAGTCTATCTATTACACAATGGTTATTGCTTCAATTACATATCTTATATGGCGAATAAAGATGGCGAGTGTGTTCATGATTTCTATGGCCCCTTTAGGAGCTATATTCACTTTTTTAGCTCTATTTACAGGGGCAGTATGGGGTCAGCCCACTTGGGGGACTTGGTGGGTTTGGGATGCAAGATTAACTTCAACCCTAATTTTATTAATTTTATATTTAGCAATAATCAGTCTCTTTTCTAGCTTCGATAGGAGAGCTTCCACTGATCAAGCTGTGTCTATTGTTGTATTGATTGGAGGAATTAATCTTCCAATTATTAAGTTGTCAGTTGAATGGTGGAATACTCTCCATCAGTCTGCCTCTATAACTTTGTCGGGTTCAAGTATTGATAATGAAATGTTGATTCCGTTGCTGATTTCTATATTTGGTTTTTATTTGTATGTGACGGCAATTGGAATGCGCAAAATGCAAGTTGAAATTCTTAAAAGAGAGATTTCACATAACTGGGTAAAAGAAATTTTTATAGAAAAGAGATGATCTTCGAACTACAAATAGTCCTGATTGTGAGCTTAATTATTTTTTTGATTACTTCTTCAACCGCATTGTTTGGATTAAAAAAATTCAAAGAAAAAATAAAATGAGAACAAAAAGAAGGAATAGAGTTATTTTCGTGTCCTCTTTAGTTGCTAGTTTATCTGTGGCCTTTATTTTCATAGTTTTAGCAATGAATGAAAATGTCGATTTCTATTACACGCCATCAGATCTAACAAGTTCAAAAATTATTAATAAAGATAGTCTGAGAATAGGGGGCCTTGTCCAAGAAGACTCAATAAAGATTAGTAAAGACAGTCTAAAGACGAATTTTCTTGTAACAGATTTAGAAAATTCTATAGAAGTCTATTATGAGGGCATTCTTCCTAATTTATTCAAAGAAAACTCAGGTGTTATTGCTCGAGGCTTCTATGATTATTCTGATGGAATCTTTTATGCCAAAGAAATATTAGCTAAACATGATGAAAATTACATTCCAAAAGAAGTAAAAAAGGCGCTTGTAAATGATTCCTGAGCTTGGAAATTTTCTTTTAATTTTCTCAATGATTAATAGCCTTTTATTAATCAGTATTGCCTTTATCTACCCTCCAAAAGACAAAAGATTTTTTTTATCAGCCAGCTTGGTTACTTTTTTAGCCATCTTTCTGAGCTTTATAGCTCTTGAAATATCTTTTTTGACTGATGATTTTAGTGTTCTTTATGTAGCCACTAACTCGAATCCTAATTTACCAATTTATTACAAATTTGCTGCACTGTGGGGCGGACATGAAGGATCATTATTACTATTTCTTCTTATTTTGGCTGGATGGATCCTAGTCTTTGTTTTTTTTAATGAAGATCAAAAATATTCATCTGCTTTTATGAACATTGTTTTATTTGCGTTGCTTGCTTTCACGGTTTTTCTTTCCAATCCATTCGAAAGGTTGCTGCCCATTTCTTCAATATCTGGTTCGGATCTCAACCCATTGCTTCAAGATTTTGCCTTTACAATTCATCCTCCAATGCTCTACATGGGATACGCTGGATTAGTTATTCCATTCGGTATAGCTATGAATTTTCTTTTAAATCAGGAAAAGGTTAAACAACTGGAACCAATACGCTCATGGTCTGTTGTTTCGTGGTCTTTCCTCACTCTGGGAATTTCCTTAGGCAGTTGGTGGGCCTATTATGAACTTGGATGGGGAGGTTGGTGGTTTTGGGATCCGGTAGAAAACTCTGCACTAGTACCTTGGTTGTTGTGCACTGCTTTAATTCATTCATCGATAGCAACCAACGCTAGACAAATTTTTATCAATTGGACTCTTGCTCTAACAATCCTCTCGCTAGCAGGCAGCCTATTGGGGATGTTTCTTGTTAGGTCGGGCATTATTACTTCTGTTCACTCATTTGCACTAGATCCTGACAGAGGTATTTTTCTGTTATTAATTTGTTTTGTGATAGTTATTCTTGGATTTTCTTTATTTTTTTTGAAAAGTGATAGAAAAGGTTTAAAAACTGACATGGGAATTTATTCCAAAGAGTTTATGTTTTTTATAAATAATGCTTTTTTAGTGACTTTATCGGCAATAGTTCTGCTTGGCACCATTTACCCAATTATCTACGAGATTTTTTCAGGTGGAGACCAAATTACTGTTGGAGCTCCATATTTCAATTTGGTTACCGTTCCTTTTGCTTTGATCTTACTATTCTTTCAAGCAATCGGACCTTTAACTAAGTGGGGAGGAAATAAAATAGATAATTTAAATTCAATTGGAATAATCATAATTTCAAGCATTGTCCTGAGCTATTTAGTCTCATATTTATTCTTCTCTTTTTCTTTTTACGAATTTGTCGGAAATGCAATCGTTTTGATGTTAATTCAATCGTTGGGTTTTTTAGCTTTCAAAAGCTTTCACTCTCAACGTAAAATTAACTTTTCTATGATTGCAGGACATCTGGGATTAGCAATTCTTACTTTCGGTATTACTATCTCTTCTTTAAATTCTGTGGAAAAGGAATTCGTTTTGCAAAAAAATGAATCAGTTTTATTGGGTTCTTCAAAAATCACATTAGAAGATACCCAATCAGTACAAGAAGATAACTATTACGGTGATAGGGTGACATTTTCTTTCCAAGAGGAAGATAGAATTCTGAAACTTTACCCAGAGAGGAGATTTTATCCGGCATCTAGAATGGAAACTACAGAAGCAGGAATTTACCCTTCTGTTTATAAGGACGTATATATTTCCTTGGGGCAGAAAATTGGTGAAAATGCCTGGGCTGCCAAGGTTCAAATCAAACCTCTGGTACGTTTTATTTGGCTTGGAGCAATAATTATGTTTCTAGCAGGACTATTAGTAAGAACTAAATTTAAATTTAAATGAAAATTTATCCCCTTTTAACGATCTTATTAGCAATATCACTTTTTGGGCTTTTATTTTTTCAATTATTTCTTAATTCAGATGTTCAAGGGTTTAATCAAAAGAGTTTAGCTCCTTTTAAATCAAAGTTACTTAACGGAGATTCTTTTACAAGTGAAGAGCTTAAAAACGATTCTCTTTCGCTGCTCAATGTTTGGGCAACTTGGTGCGTGGGATGCAGATTAGAGCACTCATACTTAATGGAGTTAGAGAAAAAGGGAATATCTATTATTGGAATAAATTACAAAGATGATAAAGAAAAAGCTTTTAAATGGCTTGATCAATTTGGAGATCCATACATAAAAAATATATTTGATGATCAAGGAGAGGTAGGATTTATGTTAGGTGTATCGGGTGCTCCAGAGACATTTTTAATTAAAAATGGAGATTCTATTGTGATGCATCACGTGGGGGTTCTAGACAAAGAAGTATGGAAAAATAAATTTGCTCCTTTGATCAAGAAATGAAGGCTTTTTTACTGATTCTGCTTCTCTCTCAGTTAGTCTATGGTGAAGATGAATTTATGACTTTTTCTTTCATAAATGATTCGGATGAAAAAAGATTTTATTCCCTTCAAAAGGAGGTTAGTTGTCCATTATGTGAAGGATCTAGTATTGCTGGATCAAATGCTCCTATAGCAGCTGACATCAAAAACAAAATCTACACGGAAATATTATTAGGAAAATCTGACGAAGAAATTTTAGCTAACTTAAGAGATATTTTTGGTGAAGAAGTAACTTATAAACCTTCTTTTGAAAACAATATTTTTCTTTGGCTTTTTCCATTGATTTTCTTTTTATTAATTGTATTTGCTGCAAGAATTTTTCTTAAAAAAAATGATAAAAAAGTATAAGGTTTTCGGATTTTCTTTAGCATTATCTGCTGCAATTTATTTTTTTCTTTTTGGCCAGGAAAATTTTCAAAAACTAAATTTCCAGAAAGATTTACAACTAAATTTTATTGATAATGCCTCTTTCGAGGAGAAAAAAAATAAAATAGATAGCATTATTAATCTCTCCAGTAACAATCCTGCCCAAGTTTACTTTTTAGCCAACTATTTATTTGATAAAACTGAGTATGCACTAGCCTCTAGGACACTTGAGCATTTCATTCTGAACTTCCCTAATGATACTGATGCTGAAGTAATAGCTTTAACAGCAGAAACTAAATATTTATCAAATAATCAAATTTTTAATGATGATATTGAAAGTTTAGTTCAACAATCCTTGAATAAAGATCCTGCAAATGTAAGAGCTTTAATTCTAAAAGGCCTTAAACAGACCTTGGATAAAAATTATGATGATGCACTTAAATCATGGTCAATTGCCTTTGAGTACTCTGAAGATGCTGATCAAAAAAGAGTAATTATGGCGGGAATGAGCTCAGCCTTAAAACAATTGAAATCCCTCGAAGACTAAATAAAACATACAATTCAGGCAATAAATTAGATAAAATATAACAACTTTTCTTTAAATAGATGAGGCTTAAACACATTAGCCTTTCTGGCTTCAAGTCTTTCGTGGATCCCACGAGAATACCTTTCCCTTCAGATATGTCAGCAGTTGTTGGCCCAAATGGGTGTGGTAAATCAAACATTATCGATGCGGTTAGATGGGTACTTGGGGAAGGCTCTGCGAAAAATCTCAGAGGAGATAGCATGTCAGATGTTATTTTTAACGGGTCCGTTGCCAGGCCTGCATCTTCGAGAGCATCCGTTGAATTGGTCTTTGATAATTCTTCAGGAAGACTCGGGGGAGAATATTCTAGCTATTCTGAAATTTCTGTTAAAAGACAGGTAGATCATGAAGGCTTATCTTCTTATTACTTGAATGGCTCTTCTTGCAGAAGAAAAGATATCACAGATATTTTCTTAGGCACTGGGCTTGGCCCCAGAAGCTATGCGGTTATTGAGCAAGAAATGGCAACAAAACTAATTAGCTCAAAACCTGAAGAATTACGCTCACATATTGAAGAAGTTGCTGGCATATCAGTCTACAAAGAAAGAAGAAAAGAAACTGAAAGTAGAATCAAAAAAACAAAAGAAAATTTAGATCGTGTTAACGATTTAAAAAAAGAAATTGATAGGAATCTCTTAAAGCTCAAACAACAAATTAAATCAGCAGAAAAGTATGATTTAGCTAAACAAAATTTAAAAAAATTCAGATCCCTGAGACTTGCATCAAATTGGCTTGCTTCCTCAGAAAAAGTAAAAGAAATGGAACTTAATCAGAAAAGACAGGAAATTGAGATACAAAAGAAGATTTCTGAAAAAGAAAAAATAAATACTCAAATAGAAGAAACTAGAAATAATCAATCTAACCTGCTTCTACAAATTGAAAAAATGCAGGAATCCTTTTATAGCAGTGGTGCCGAGATATCAAAATCTGAGCAAGAGTTAATTTCTTTGGAAGAGAAAGTTGTTTCAACCAATAATGAAATAGAATCCATCGATAAAAAAATTATTGCTTTAAATTCTGATATTAATGGAGAAAAAAACGCAATCGATCAAATCAGGACCTCTTTAGAAGGAGAAGCAAATAGTCTGGAACAGGCTAAAAACGATTTTGAAAAACTCCAGATTTCAAGTTCACCTGAAGAATTTTTGGATAAATTATTAAATGATATCGGAAGCCTGATTGTAAAAATTAAAAATCTATCATCTGAAGGCATCAATTTTGAAGATGAACTCAGAGAGGTTCTGAGTGATTCAACAAACATTCAAAGCGGTCTTTCAAGATATAAGGCTGAATTTAAAAATATTAGCGATGCAGAGAAAGGGGCTTTAAATGAAAAAAGAGAAAAATATACAAGAGCTATTCAAGAAGTTGCTAATAAAAATCTAGAAATAAGTAAATTAGAAGGAGCTATTCAATCCAAACAAAAAGAGATAGAAACATTCCAAAGTAAGATAAAAGAACTCTCTCAATCTAGAGAGTCACTCATGATTCCTATAAATGAAATAAAAGAAGAAATTAAACCTCTCTTAGACAAAAGATCTGGAAACCAAAACGAATTAACTGCCTTAAGAAACAATTTTGAAAGAACAAACGAAGAAATAAGAACTCTAGAAAAAAATCTGAATATAGAGGAAATTAAGATCGAAGAACTAAAATCAATTTCAAATTCTTCTGTTGTTGAAAAACAAAAATTTATAACCGAAGCAGAAATATTACAAAAACAGATCCAATCTGAATATGGAGAATTGCAAACAGTTCTCGATAAGCTAGAACCTGAATTTGACATAGCTTTCATTGAAAATGAGATTGAAAAATTTAATAGGCAAATTGAATCAATTGGACCAATAAATCTGGCTGCGAAGGAAGAATTCAAGATCGAAGAAGAACGTAATTCAGAAATAGAAAGCCAACTAAATGAATTGAATAAAGCAATTGAAACTCTTCAAAGCGCCATCAAAAAAATTGATCAAGAATCTAGAACAAAATTCCAAGATACTTTAGATAGTGTTAATTCAGAGATTGCTAAGTTATTTCCTAAACTCTTTGGTGGAGGGCACGCAAAACTGGAGTTAACAGGAGAAGATGTCTTGGAGTCTGGAGTGGTTTTAAAAGCAATGCCCCCCGGTAAAAAAAATGTATCGGTTTCACAGCTTTCCGGAGGAGAGAAAGCTATGAGTGCAATTGCTATGGTGTTTTCTTTCTTCTCCCTCAATCCCTCGCCGTTTTGTATATTAGATGAAATTGATGCTCCTCTTGATGACCTAAATACCTTCCGTTATATATCCATGGTTGAAGAAATGTCCAAAAAGATTCAATTTATCTACATTACCCATAACAAAATCTCAATGGAGAAAAGCAAACACCTTATGGGTATAACCATGGAAGAAGCGGGGGTCTCTAGACTTGTTTCTGTAGATGTAGAGGAAGCTTTAAGCTTAGCTGTCAACGAATGAACTTAAGAGAAATATTAGTCCTACTAATTTCTTTTTTTCTTGCAGTAACAATAATCTTAACTTTTAGAAAAATAATAAACTATAGAAAGAATTCAACCAGGAAGTCAAAACAGAGTTCTATTTCAAATGATGAGGAAGTAAAAGTTGAACTCGAAAACTTTTCAGAAGAAGACTACATAGACGATGACATTCCACCTGAACCTGAGCTCTCTTCAGATGACTTGATATATTTGCATATAGAATCCGATCAAAGTAATTCAATTCAATATAAGGATCTTCTTAATTATTTTGATAGCAACGATATCAATCTTGCAGATGAAGGTGGCTGGCTTAAGATATATTTAGATAATTCAAATAATTTTTCATTGGTTAATGGATTGAAACCAGGAAAATTTCTTCCCGAGGAAGGAATAGATTCTACGTCGATTATTACTATGATCCTCATTGCAAATGAACAAAATAATTGTGTTGAAGCTTTTCAGAATATGGCGGAGATGTCCTATAAGTTAGCAGCCTACTTGTCTGCAAATGTGCTTGATTCAGATAGAAATAAGTTGACTAAGCAAATGTATGACCATTATGTGCAACAGGCCGAGGAAACAGATTTAAAAAAAATTAAACTATCCTGATGGTTTCCAAAAAGGAAATTCAAAAAAAATATACAGATTTAAAAAATCGGATATTTGAACTTAACGAGTCATACCATCGACATGACGTCTCAGAGGTTAGTGATGAAAAATACGATTCTTTATTCAAAGAATTAATTGACTTTGAAAATAATAATGATTTTCTGAATACTGAGAACTCACCTACCCAAAGAATTGGTTTTTCTCCATTAGATGAATTCCAGAAATATTCTCACAGAAAGAAAATGCTATCTTTGGATAATGCTTTTTCTATTAATGATCTTACTGATTTCAATAAAAGAATAAATCCAAAAGAAAAATTCAATAACCTTAAATTTTCTTGTGAACCAAAAATGGATGGCGTTGCCATCTCAATAAGATACAAGGATGGCCTTTTTCACTCTGCTGGGACAAGAGGAGACGGAAGCATTGGAGAAGACGTAACTCAAAACGTAAAAACTATCCAAGGAATTCCGCTTAAACTTGAAAGTTTTTCTACTAAAGATCCAAAAGACTTTGATGTTAGAGGAGAAATCTACATGGAACTTTCTTCTTTTAATGAGCTAAATAAACAACTGGCAGAAAAAAAATTCGCAAACCCAAGAAACGCTGCAGCAGGGAGCTTAAGACAATTAGATTCAAAAATCGTTGCTAGAAGACCTTTAAAAATGATTGCTCATGGCATAGGTTTTGTATCAGATGAATCTTACTTTGAGTCTCATTCATCTATGATTCAACAATTTAAAAAATGGGGCTTGCCTACCAATGATCTTGTCAAAGAATTCTCTTCAGTAAATGATTGCGAATCATATTTCAATGAAATTTCCCTGCTAAGAGATAGTTTGGATTATGAAATCGATGGCATGGTCATCAAAATTGATGACTTAAAAATTCAGGAGGAAGTAGGCCTAAATGCAAGGTCACCAAAATGGGCTATAGCAAGAAAGTTTAAAGCTTTAGAAGTTACTACCAAGGTCAAAAAAATAATTTTTAACATGGGAAGGACAGGAAAATTAACTCCTGTTGCTAAATTAGATCCAGTTCAAGTTGGAGGAGTAACAGTTTCTAATGCCACCTTGCATAATATTGACGAGATTGAGAGATTAGGAGTTCAGGAAGGGGATATAGTCAGCCTAAAAAGGGCTGGAGATGTAATTCCTAAAATTACAAAAGTCATTGAAAAAAAATCAACAAATAAAGTAAAAGTATCAGCGCCAGAATTTTGCCACAGCTGCAAGCGAGAGGTGAGTTATTTCGAAGATAAAATTATTTTCAGCATGGATGATGCAATTGATTTAAATTGTTTTTCCAGACATCAATTCCAAGAATCTATGGATCATTTTGTTTCAAAGGCTGCCTTTAATATAGATGGTCTTGGAACAAAAAATATAGAGTTGTTCATTGAAAAAGGTCTTTTAAAAGAAAATGAAGATATCTTTAGGCTTACAACAAATAATTTAGAGCCCCTGCCGGGCTTTGCGGAAAAATCTGCTAATAAATTAATTTCTTCTATAAAACGTAGTATGAATATCTCTTTGAGTAGATTCATATATGCGCTTGGAATAAAAGAAGTAGGTGAGGTGACATCAAAGAATTTAGCTAAAGAATATAAATCAATTGAGAATCTTTTTTTTCCATCTCCTGACAGACTCATTGAGATAAATGATATTGGAGAGGTTGTTGCAAAAAATATCAGCACTTTTTTCTCTGATAAGAAAGTTATAAATAAAATTAAAACTATGCAGGATTTGGGAGTTAATATTTCTCATGAGGAGCAGATTTCATCCTCCAATGAATTCCAAGATATGAGCTTTGTAATTACCGGCAAATTTTCCAAATTTTCTCGAAATGAATTAAAAGGCATTATAGAGTCAAAGGGAGGTAAGGTATCTGGGTCTATTTCATCTAAAACAAACTATTTGGTCCTGGGAGAAGATCCTGGTAGCAAATTAGAAAAGGCTCAAAAACTTAAAATAGATATTCTTACCGAAGATGATTTTTAAAACACCAAGTTTATTATCTGGCTTTATCATAATTCTCATTTTAAGTTCTTGTGCTGTTTCTCCTCCAAAAAAACCCAACGATATATGTTCAATATTCTTAGAAAAACGCTCTTGGTATAAAGCTGCAATTAAATCTTCAAAGAGATGGAAAATCCCTCTAGAAGTTAATATGGCATTTATATTGCAAGAATCTTCATATATTCAGGGAGCAAAACCCGAAAGAACAAAATTGTTGGGTTTTATTCCTTGGAAAAGAAAAAGTTCTGCTTATGGATATGCTCAGGCTCTTGATGGAACATGGGAAAGATATAAAAAAGAAGCTAAAAAAACTTTTGCTTACAGAAGAAATTTTGATGATTCTATTGATTTCATCGCTTGGTACAACAATTTAAGCCACAAAAAAATTGGAATCCCAAGAGATAATGCAAGGCTTTTATATCTTGCTTATCATGAGGGACAAGGGGGCTACAAAAAAGGTAGCTATCGGAACAAACCTTGGCTAACTGATGTTGCAACGACTGTTCAAAACAATGCTAATAGATATAAATCGCAATTTAATAGTTGTAAGAATAAGTTAAGAAATCCTTTTTATTACTTATTCAAAAAAGCATGAAATGAGATAATATTTCGATATGATTTTTAAAAATATATTTTTAGCTTTAATAACTGTTCTCCTAACTTTTAGCTGTTCAATGACTGTTCCTGTATATTCAGATCAATTTGAGAGTTTTGATCCGAGCTCTTATGGATCTTTTAGATTTATCAAGCCTGAGCCCTTTTCAGAAACCTCTGATATTTCTGAAAATCCAGTGATACTTACTAGAATATCTAGGTCCATTCTTGGGTCATTAGAAAGCCTTTCTTTAGATGAAGATCAAGTAAATCCTGATCTTGAAATATCTTTCGCTTATGGTTCAAAGGATGATTACAGATATCGACCTACATCTTTTGGTTTCCAATACAGAAGGCATCCCTTTTACAACGATACTTTTTACAATTACGTGCCATCTAAAGAATTCAGGCTTGCTATCTATGTGAAAGAATCTAGTTCACAAGAGGTAGTTTGGTATGGTTCAACAAGACTACCTAAATCTTATTCTTCTGATCAGGGAATGATTGACGAAGCGGTCGAAAGAATACTCAGCTCTTATCCAAAGAGCTAAGTATCTCTATTATCATCTAGTTTTTCGAACCAGACGGGATTTCATTGAATGGTACAGTCTTATCGACTCTAACATCCTGAGGCATGCCTAGAACTTGCTCAGCAATAATATTTCTGAGAATTTCATCCGTACCACCTGCAATTCTAATTAACGGAGCCCCAAGCAGACTGCCTTGAAAAAGAGCTCTAATATCATCTTTGTCATCTGATTTGATGATAGATGCGTTATCCATGAGATCCATTCCAAAATTTGCAATATCTTGAAGTTTATTTGCGCTAACGATTTTAGTTATAGAAGCATCTGGGCCAGGAGTATCACCTCTTGAGAGGGCAGAGATGTTTCTCATTTTTGTATATTTCAATCCAGCATACTCGCAGTACCAATCTGCTAGTTTTTCTCGAACTCCACCGTTACTGATGGCATTCTCACCATTAAAGTCACTTTCTTTAGTCAATTCAAAAATCTCTTGAAAATCGACACCTGACGCATCTCCAACTGCTAATCTCTCGTTCATAAGAGTAGTAAGAGCAACTTTCCATCCATCTCCAACTTCTCCTAATCTTTGAGAATCAGGAATTTTTACATCAGTGAAATAAACTTCATTGAAATTGGCTCCACCGGTTATTTGTCTTATAGGTCTCACTTCTATTCCAGGAGATTTCATATCTAAAAAGAAGTAAGTCAATCCTTTATGCTTCGGAGCATTGAAGTCACTTCTTGTGACAAGAATTGCATAATCACTGTAATGAGCCCCTGATGTCCATACTTTTTGACCATTTATTGTCCAAGTATCACCATCCAATTCAGCTTTGGTCTTAATTCCAGCAAGGTCTGAACCTGCACCTGGCTCACTAAAAAGCTGACACCATATTTCTTGACCTTTTGCCATTGGCGGAAGATATTGTTTTTTCTGCTCTTCAGTTGCATAAAGCATCATGGTAGGACCAGCCATACCTTGTCCGATTTCATGGAAACCTCCAGGAACTTTATACTTACTCTCTTCTTGAGCCCAAATTACTCTCTCGATTGCAGTAGCATCTCTGCCTCCGTATTCTTTAGGCCAATGAAGACAAGCCCAGCCAGCTTCATATTTTTTGGTCATCCAATCTTTGGCATCTTGTAAGGCACTTGATTCACCACCTTCTCCAGTCATTTCTGCTGGACGGTAAACGTCACGAGAATGCTCTTTCTTTTCTGCGTTTGCACTTAGCCAATCAGAGGCTTCTTTTCTAAATTTTGCTTCTTCAGCGGTATCATTAAAATCCATTTAGTACTCCTAAATTATTGAGGTAAATTACTTCTTTCAATCGAAGAAACAAGCTTATCTTTCCATAAACTTTGTCCGCCTATGTTAGCAGATAACAATCTTGCTCTTCTATAAAAGAGGTGACAATCAAATTCCCAAGTTGCACCCATTCCACCATGAGTCTGGATGTTTTCTTTGGAACATTCATAAAAAGCTTTTGTTGCACTTACTCTTGCAGTCGCAGCAGCAACAGGAAGTTCTGGTGCGTCGTTACCTAAAGCCCA
>Ga0208390_1000687_pt1 | contig 12273 bp, 11 predicted proteins | sample Knorr_S7_td_Surf_FD_185594 | JGI IMG/M metagenome (GOLD analysis project Ga0208390, IMG submission 185594) | Marine microbial communities from Southern Atlantic Ocean transect - Knorr_S7_td_SurfaceA_ad_6m_LV_A (SPAdes) (version 2) | ecosystem: Environmental > Aquatic > Marine > Oceanic | place...
TTTAATTCAAGAGATGTTAAGGTAATTTTTAAATGAAACTTACCTTCTGCATTGCCAGGATGATTTTTGTGTAAATAAGATTTATCTTCAATTAAAATATTTTCAATATTAAAATTATTGTAAAGTTTTTTTTTTATAATTGCAATTAATTCATTTATATTCATAAATATTATTATATATCATGAAGTACATTTGTGACTGGAAAAATTGTAACAAGATTGGTGAGTATAGAGCGCCTGTTGAGAAAGATAATAGTAAAAAATTCAGAATGCTCTGCTTAGAGCATGTTAAAGAATTTAATAAAAATTGGAATTATTTTTCTGGAATGAATGATAACCAGGTAATTGAGTTTTTAAAATCTGATATGATTTGGCATAAACCTACACAAAGTTTTAGTTCCTCAGATAATTTTTTTAAAATTTTATGGAATAATACCCTTAAGGATGAATTAGACAAAGAGAGATTTAACGGAGATTTTAACCATATGCGTCAATTTAAATTTGATCATAAAGATATAAAAGCATTTGGAATTTTGGGGGTTTCAGTTGGATTAAGATGGAAAAAAATTCAAGATAAATTCAAAGTGCTTGTTAAAAAATTTCACCCTGATATGAATTCTGGTAATAAAAAATATGAAGAAAAATTAAAATTAATTACTTTAGCTTATACGCAGTTAAAAAATACTTATAGAGAAAAAATTGACCCCAAATCTTAACATTCAACCTGATATAAAAGTATCTTTAAAACAAACTTTCGGCATTGACTCTGAAATGGAAGTAGATGCATTTTCTAAAAAAAATGAGTATGTGCCTGAAATAGATAAGACTTACAAATTTGATAGAGATACTACTCTAGCGATTATTTCTGGTTTTGCTCATAACAAGAGAGTTTTAATACAAGGTTATCACGGAACTGGTAAATCAACTCATATAGAACAGATAGCTGCAAGATTAAATTGGCCGTGTATTCGTGTAAACTTAGACAGCCACATAAGTAGAATTGATCTAATTGGGAAGGATGCGATAGTTCTTAAAGATGGAAAACAAATAACTCAATTTAACGAGGGTATTTTACCCTGGTCAATACAAAATCCTGTAGCTTTAGTGTTTGATGAATATGATGCTGGTAGACCGGATGTAATGTTTGTAATTCAAAGAGTTTTAGAAGCCGAGGGAAGTTTCACTCTTCTTGATAAGAATAAGATTATAAAACAAAATAAATTTTTTAGATTATTTGCAACTTCAAATACTGTCGGTCTAGGAGATACCTCAGGGCTTTACCATGGTACTCAACAGATTAACCAGGGACAGATGGATAGGTGGAATATAGTTACCACTTTGAATTATCTTAGTTTGGAGAGAGAACTTGAAATAATATTGTCTAAAAATAAAAATTTTGACAATACAAAAGGTAAAGAACAAGTTGCTAACATGATTAAAGTGGCCTCTTTAACAAGAAAAGGTTTTATTGCTGGTGATATTTCGACAGTTATGAGTCCTAGAACAGTCATGCATTGGGCTGAGAATACTGAAATTTTCAAAGATATTGGTTACGCATTTAGAGTCACTTTTTTAAATAAATGTGATGATATGGAGAAAAATACTATTGCTGAGTATTATCAAAGATGTTTTGGTGAAGAATTGCCTGAGTCATTGATTAATATTCAAATTTGAATGAATAATAAAATTTCCAGTTTAAAAGAAAAATTTAAAGTTGCTCTAACTTCTACTGCAAAAGTAATTTCAGATGATTTAATTTTAAAAAAAAAATTACCCAAACATGGATATTTAAAAGATTTTGATAAAATAGAGATTAATGAAATAGAAAAACCTTCAGATTTTATTAAACTTCGTGCTGAAACCGACTCAGCTGCATTAAAAATAAGATTTTCTAATGAAGAAATTTATAAAAAAAACTTACCAACCAACAGTTCATCAAGATCACTCTATAACATCACTGAAAAAATTAGATATGAATTGTTAGGATGTAAGATGCTTAAAGGTATTAAAAAAAATCTGTCTGAAAATTATGATCAAATAATTAATTTAAAAAGAAAAGACCAGCTTAAATCAAAAGAAGATGTCCCAGCCTTGGAGGCTTTTGAGCTCTATATGTTAAAAAATTTTCATCAAATATCTTTAAATTCCTTAACAACGAAAATGTTAAGTTTTTGGGAAAAAGATTTTGAGAAATCAATTCTTAAACATAAAAAATTTTTACAGGAAAACTTAGAAAATCAAATTGTTTATAACTCAAAATTTTCGGAAATTTTAAATGAAATGGATATTTTTCAAGATGAAAATACTGAAAAAGAGGATACAAATCAAGAAAATGGAAAAGATGATCCATCGAATGAAGACCAAAATCAAGATCAAAATGATAAGCGGGTTGATAATAACGATCAACAAGCTCAAGCAAGTCTAGATGCCGATTACAATATTGATGAATACAATTTAGACGAACAGCTTTCAGATAGTGATAAAGATGAAGAAAAATCTGAACAAACTATCCAAAAACAAGTTAATCCAAACGATTTAGATTACAAAATATTTACTAATAAATATGATCAGTTAATTAAAGCAGAAAAATTAGAAAATGCAGATGAGGCAAGTAAACTTAGAAAAACTTTGGATCAACAATTAATTGGTTTTCAAGATTTAATAACTAAACTTGCAAATAAACTTCAAAGACAATTATTAGCGAAACAAAGTAGATCCTGGGAATTTGATTTAGAAGAAGGACTACTTGATAGTTCAAAATTACCACGTATTATAATGGACCCTTTTAATTCTTTATCATTTAAAAAAGAAAAAGATTTAGACTTCAAAGACACTATTGTAACTTTGCTTATAGACAACTCTGGGTCTATGAGAGGAAGGCCAATAACAATTGCTGCTATTTGTGCAGATATTTTATCTAGGACACTTGAGCGATGTTCTGTAAAAGTAGAAATTTTAGGTTTTACAACAAAAAATTGGAAAGGCGGTCAGTCTAGAGAGAATTGGAGTAAAAATGGTAAACCTAAACTTCCAGGAAGATTAAATGATTTGAGGCACATAATTTATAAAAGTGCAGATACTCAATGGAGACAATCTAAAAATAATCTCGGTTTAATGTTAAAAGAAGGTTTGCTTAAAGAGAATATAGATGGAGAGGCTATATCTTGGGCGTTTAATAGACTTAATAAGAGGAAAGAAGAAAGAAAAATATTAATGGTTATTTCAGATGGAGCACCAGTTGATGACTCAACTTTGTCAGTTAATTCAGGAGATTTTTTGGAGAAACATTTAAAAAAAATGGTAAAATATATCGAAACTCAAAAAGATATTGAGATATTGGCTATTGGTATTGGACATGATGTATCGAGATATTACAACAAAGCAATTAAAATAACAGATGTTAATGAGTTAGGTGATGTAATGATTAGTCAACTAAGCTCTATGTTTGATAAAGAAAAAAAAATTAATTAAAGATTAAATAAATCATTATTTTTCCATTTAATTTTTACTTCTGCACCACCCCTTGTTTTAGAATTTCTGAAAGTAAGATTTGCAAAATTTTTTTCAAGTAAAGTTTTGCCTATGAATAGACCAAGCCCTAAACCAATTTTTTCTTTATCTATATCTTTAATTGTTTTAAGATAAGGTTCTCCAATTTTTGACAAAATATCATTTGGATAACCCTCTCCATCATCCTCTATATTTATTTCTGTAAAATTCAAATCACTTTTTAAACTTATAAATATATTATTCTTACTAAACTTATTTGCATTACCAATAAAGTTTCTTAATCCATACACTATTTCAATTGATTTAGTAATTTTTTTAGAATTTGAATCTTGATCAAAGTTGAAAATGAATTCTTTATCGCTTGTCTCTTGAAATGAAAATATTATTTCTTTTATGTAATCTTTCATAGTTAAATCATCATCAATAAATTCATCCTCCTCTATAGGATTTAAAGAAAGTCGCTTTAGAATTTGGTTACATCTCTCAACTTGACTAGATAATAATTCAATATCTTGAATGACTTCTTTTTGATCTTTAAGTTGTTTTGACAGCTCTTGAGTTATAACTTTTATAGTCGAAAGAGGAGTGCCTAATGAGTGTGCTGCAGCTGCTGCTTGTCCTCCTAAAGATAACATTTCGTGCTCTTTTGCCATTACCTCCTCCATTTTTTGTAAAGCCTCTTTTCTAAGTCTAGACTCAGAACCAAAAATAATAGCAAACAGATTTAAAAATATTAAAGCAATTATCAAAGAAACAGGTATTGCGTAATAGTAATATGGACTTACATGAAAATGAGTATTTAGAGGTTCAGGTAATTCTTCAGAATAAAAGGTTAGAAAAATAATTGTAAAGATCGTTGTAATTATTAAAGATAAATTTGTTCTCAAACCTAGGTTTGATGAAGCAAAAATACTAGGTATTATCAAAAATATGATGAAAGGGTTTAATATTCCGCCAGTAAGATAAATTAATATTCCTAGTTGAAATATATCTATATGAAGAAAAATTAAAGCCGCTCGATCTGATATCTGAGTTTTTTTATACACGTATATTAAATACAGGTTACTCAATACTCCTATAATTATAACTATGTTTGAATAAATAAAATCAAAATGAAAATTTAGAAAAAAATAAACTAAATAAATTGATATTAGTTGTCCAATAATTCCAATCCACCTAAGTGAAATATAAGTTGATTTTTTTAAAGAGTAATATTTCGAAGTTTCAAAAAACTTCATTTTTAAATATCAAGATTTTGCACATTTATGGCATTCGAGACAATAAAATCTTTCCTCAATGCAACATCATTACCCATTAATGTATGTATCAATTTTTGGTCTTTTTTGGCGTCTTTAGAGTATTGAACTTGTAGTAAGTTTCTAGTCTCTGGATCAAGAGTAGTACTCCAAAGTTCTTCGGGGTTCATTTCTCCTAGACCTTTGAATCTCTGAATATTCATTCTAGATTTTTCAGCATCTATTTCTTTAATAAATTCTTTTGAACCTTTTTTATATTTTTTTATATCCTTGTTGTTCTTAATGATATAATCCTCTAATTCTCTTTCGTCTTTAATATAAATTCCTTTAGATCCTTTGTTAATTTTAAATAACGGAGGTTGAGCTAAGTATACAAATCCATTTTCAATTAGTTTATTGAATGGTTTATTGTTAAAAAATGTGAGCAATAAAGCTCGAATATGAGATCCATCAACATCAGCATCGGTCATTATTACAATTTTTCCATATCTTAAATCTTTTAAATCTATTTCTTGCGCTTTTGGATCTAATCCAAGAGCATTTATCAAGGTCATTATTTCATTAGAAGAGATCATTTTTGATAAGGTCTTTGTTCTATGATCCGAACCATTTTTATTACCGTTAGAATTTTTATTTAATTCCTCCACATATGTGTTTAATATTTTACCTCTTAATGGTAAAACTGCTTGGTTTAATCTATTTCTACCTTGTTTAGCTGATCCTCCAGCAGAATCACCTTCAACTATGAATAATTCAGTACCTTCTTGTTTTCCAATTTGACAGTCTGCCAATTTTCCTGGCAAACCACTTAATTCGAGAGCACCTTTTCTTCTGACACTTTCTCTAGCTTTTCTAGCCACATCTCTTGCTAAAGCGGCCTGAATGATTTTTGCTAAAACTATTTTAGCTACTGAGGGATTTTGATCAAACCAAATAGAAAGTTTTTCATTTATAATTGTTTCTACTATCATTCTTACCTCTGAAGAAACTAATTTGTCTTTTGTTTGAGAAGAAAATTTAGGATCTGGAATTTTAGTCGATAAAACGCATGTTAATCCCTCTTTAATATCATCTCCTGATATTGTAAGTTTACTCTTTTTTAAAAGATTGTGTTCATTGGCGTATTTATTTATAACTCTCGTTAAAGCACTTCTAAAACCTAATAAATGTGTTCCTCCATCCTTTTGATAAATATTGTTAGTGTATGGAAGAACATCCTCAGAATAACTTGCGTTCCATTTTAGAGCACACTCTACAACTATACCGTTATTTTTACCTTCAATTTGAATTGGTTTTTTAAATAAGTCATTATCATTCTTATTCTTGAGATTTTCTCTTTTATTATCCAAAAATTCAACAAATTGTACTACACCTCCATCAAATTTAAATTCTTCCACTTTATCTTTTTTAGAGCTAGCATCTGTAAAGGTAATTTTAATTCCTTTATTTAAAAAGGCCAATTCTCTCATTCTTTTAATGATAATGTTTGCACTAAATTTGATTGATGAAAAAACATCTTTAGATGGAAGAAAAGTTATCTTGGTTCCAGTTTCTTTCGATTTACCTATAACTTTAATTGATGATTTTGCATCTCCATTCTTAAATTCAATAAAAAATTTTTTTCCGTCTCTATTTATTTCTAATTCTAATTTTTCAGATAAAGCGTTAACAACTGAAACTCCAACTCCATGTAAGCCTCCAGAGACTTTGTAAGAGTCATGATCGAATTTACCCCCAGCATGTAATTGGGTCATTATTACTTCTGCAGCTGATTTTTTTTCTCCTTTATGTGTATCTGTGGGTATGCCTCGACCATCATCTTTTACTGTAATGGTTCCATCATTATTAATTCTTACATCTATATTTTTACAAAACCCTGCTAAAGCTTCATCAATAGAGTTATCTACAACTTCATAAACCATATGATGCAGACCGGTGCCATCATCAGTATCTCCAATATACATTCCTGGCCTTTTTCTAACGGCCTCTAGACCTTTTAAAACTTTGATTGAATCTGCTTGATAGTTGTTGTTTTTCATTTTTTTGGAAAGAATTATTTTAACATAAATTAAACTATTTAAATACAGAAGTTTTCATATATATCTTGTGTAAATATAAACTAAAATGATTAAAAAAGGCATTATTCTGGCTGGAGGTCATGGGACAAGAATGAGCCCGCTAACAAAAGCTGTAAATAAACAACTTTTACCAATATATGATAAGCCTCTAATTTTTTATCCATTATCTATTTTGATGCTTTCTAAGATAAAAGAAATTTTGATCGTAATTAATAAAGGTCAGCTAAATCAATATAAAAAAATATTACCAGATGGAAAAAATTTAGGTATTAAAATTATTTATAAAGAACAGTCCTATCCAAAAGGACTTCCAGATGCTTTTCTTTTGGGAGAGAAATTTATAGGTAAAGATAATGTAGCATTGATATTGGGTGATAATTTTTTTTATGGGCAATCCCTCTCCAAAACATTACTAGACTGTGTAAAATTAAAAAAAGGTGCAAAAGTGTTGTTGCATAAAGTTTCAAAACCTGAGCTGTATGGGCTAGCAAAGGTTAAAGGGAGAAATAAAATTGTATCAATAAAAGAAAAGCCAAAAAAATATTTTTCTGATTTAGCAATCACTGGTCTTTATTTTTTTGATAAAAATGTGGTGAAATTTTCAAAACAATTAAAGCCATCAAAAAGAGGTGAATTAGAAATAACAGACTTATTAAATAGATACAAAAAAAAGCAGCAACTTTACGCTAATTATATAGGCCGAGGTGGTGCATGGTTAGATACGGGATCAATTGAAGATTTTTATAAAACTAGTGCCTTCGTATCTGCGATTGAGAATAGGCAGGGATTTAAAATATCTTGTATTGAAGAAATTGCACTTAATAACAAATGGATATCTAAAAAAAATATAATTGAAGCGATAAAATTCTATGGGAAATGTCAATATTCTGATTATTTAAGGAAATTAATTTAATGATTCATGAAAAAAATAAAAACAATATTTAAAGACGTTAAGATATATCAAGGTAAAAAATTTTATGACAAAAGGGGTTTTCTTGAAGAAGTATTTTTAGAAAATAAAATAAAAAAAAAGCTTATATTTTCTATAGTTTCTAAATCTCATAAGAATGTTTTAAGAGGACTACATCTTCAAACTGTAAGAACACAAGACAAATTTATAACAGTTTTAAAAGGTCAAATATTAGATGTGATTGTTGATCTTAGGAGAAATTCGAGAACTTTCGGAAAATATTTCAAAATTATTTTAAGTGAAAAAAATTGTAGATTTTTATTTATACCTAAAGGTTTTGCTCATGGCTTTTTAGGTCTAAAAAAAGAGAATATTGTTTTATATAGTTGCTCAAACTACAGAGATATAAAAAGTGAACAAACAGTTCGGTGGAATGATAAAGATTTAAAAATAAGTTGGGGAATTAAAAAACCAATTTTATCAAGAAAGGATAGAAATGCTCAAACGTTGAGCCAATTTTTAAATAAATGAAAAAAAAAAAGATAAAAATAATTTTTACAGGAGGTACTGGAAGGTTTGGAAAAATTTTTAGACAGATAAAAACAAATTACGATTTATATTTTCCTACCAGAAACCAGTTTGATATAACAAATTTTAAAAAATTAGAAAATTACACTAAAAGGGTAAAACCAAAATTTTTAATACATGCAGCTGCTTTATCCAGACCTATGGAAGATCATGATAAACATATTTCTAAAAGTATAGACACAAATATAATTGGAACATCTAATATTGTAAAAATTTGTTCAAAATTTAAAATTAAATTAATCTACTTCTCAACAAATTATGTCTATCCAGCTAAAGCAGGAAATTATACTGAGAAAGATCCTGTTCTTCCTCATAATAAATATGGGTGGTCAAAACTTGGTGGTGAAGCTGCAGTCCATATGTATAAAAATTCTTTAATTCTTAGAATTTGCATGACAGAAAGACCTTTTGCCTACGGTAAAGCTTTTGCTAATATGAAAACAAATTTTATTTTTCATGATGAAATCGCAAAAAATCTTTTTAAATTAATCAGATTGAAGGGAGTTTTGAATGTTGGTGGCAAATCTCAATCGATTTTTAACTTTGCAAAGACATTTAATCCAAAAGTAAAAAAAATATTTGTAAAAAAAAAACAGTTAAAAATTTTTCCACTAAACTCTACAATGAATATTTCAAAATTTAAAAAAATTTTAAAATAATATTTTAAATTATTCTTGGATAAGGAACATGAGAAATAAATTTTCCACCTTGTTTAATAAATTTTTTTTCTTTTTTAAAAATTTCATCTTTAAAATTCCATGCTCCTAAAAAAACATAATCAACATCATTTTTTTTTAATTTTTTATATTTCTTTATCTTAATTTTTGAACCTGGTAAATATTTGTTTATCTTAAAAGAAGTCGTATCATAAAAATATTCAATAAGTCTTCTGTCGACACCACAGTAATTTAATACAGTGCAAGATTTTGCTGTAGCACCATACCCAATTACTTTTTTTTTATTCTTTTTGAGATTATTAAGTATATCTAAAAGCTTACTTCTTGAAATGCTTACTTTTTTTGCAAATTTTTTATAAGTAACAAAATTTTTTAAACCATATTTTGTCTCTTTTAAAACCTCAATTTTAACTTTCCTCGTAATTCTATGAATACTATTTGTTCTTTTTTTTATGTAATATCTGTTTGATCCCCCATGGGTCGATATATTTTCAATATCAAAAATCTCTAATTGAAACTTATCTAAAATTTTTTGTAAAGAAATAGTAGAAAAAACATATAAATGCTCACAATAAAATTGATCATATGCTACTTTCTTCACACATTCTAATAGTGATGGATCTTCCAATATAAGTATACCATTATCAGATAACGAATATTTTATAGCTTTGAAAATTTCATTGAAGTTTTTGATATGACTGAGCGTATTTGCAGAGTAAATTAAATCTGCTTTTTTGTCTTTAGTAATCTTTTTTGCTAACCTAATATTCCAAAATTGCGGATAAATCTTAAAATTTTTTCTTTTTGTTATTAAAGCTAAATTCTTACATGGTTCTACACCTACCACTTGGTCTTTTTTAAAATTTTTAATAAAAGCACCATCGTTACTTCCAATCTCAATTACAAAGTTAGGATTAAATCTTTTTTTTATTTTCTTTGCTAAGTTTATGAATGAACTTCGCATAGTTTTTGATTCTGATGATTTATAAGGATAATCTTTATTAAACATTTTTTCTTTACTTACTGTATTCAATATTGAAACTAGATAGTTCTTTTCATTAAATCCAATTTCTAAACGAAATTTTTTTTCTTTCATCTTTAAGTTTTTTTTCAAAAGATAAGAATTTGCTAAAGGCTGGTGACCTAAGTCTAAAAATTTTTTCATATTTAAATCTTTACTTATTTATATAAAAATTTTTTTTTATCAACAATTTATGGCGGAGAGAATGGGATTCGAACCCATGAAAGGGTTTCCCCTTTACACGCTTTCCAAGCGTGCGCCTTCAACCACTCGGCCACCTCTCCATTAAAAACTAATTAATCTTTTAATCTATCCATTCATTAAGTTTAATTTTATTTTCAATTATATATTTTGGAAACGATTTATCGAGTTTAATTGTCTCATAAAGATTATTTCTTTTAAATAAATCTTTTTTTTCTAAAATATTTTTTTTAATAACATCTATATTTGAATACTCATCTCCAGCAAAATTTTCATGAGCAAAAGTTTTAAGTTTTAAAGATATCTCTTTTGCATCCATTAGAGAATTAAAATGCCAACCACCATTCTGAATTAAGCAAATATCTTTCTCAACATAGAATTTCCATAATGCTTTTTTTAAATTTTTAGCTTTTATATTTTGTCTCATATAATCAAATGATTTTAAATCTTTAAACTTACAAATTCTTGTTCCTTCCCATGGAGTCTCATATCTATTGAAGATATTAAATTTGTAGCAAAAACAGTCTTGTAGAAAAATTCCATATTTCGAGCTAATTTTAAAATTTATAAGACTTTCAGGTCTAGGTATCTCATCAGGGTCAGAAAACATTATTAAATCATCTTTGTTTGCAATCTTTAAACCCTCAAATAAGAACTCTCTTTGTTTAGCCTGATTTTTCCAAGGGTCTGAGCTTATAAATTTATCCTCCAGTACAAGATAAATCATTTTTGATTTAAATTTCTCATTTAATAATCGAAAATTAAGACTTTTTTTATTATTTTTGTGATCATATTTTGACTCACAAACAACAAAATAATCAACTGCTTCATTTAAAATTTCAAATCTTAAATTTGTTATAAAATTTTCTCTAAAAAAAGTTATACAATCAAAAATTTTTGGTTTCATGTCTAAATTAATCTTAATCCTTCGTCAAAAGTTATAGTTCTCATTATCTTTTGATAATTATTATAATAGTATTTAAAATTTAATTTTCTTAAATCTTTTTCAGTTAAGTCTAGAAGGCACGTATTTTTCTTTTTTTTAATAATTCCTAAACCCTGATCTGCTAAAATTGTGTACGTATCTAAATCTTCTTTCGTTCTAATTTCAACAATGGCTTTCCAAACATCTCCATTCCATTTATATCTAGTTCTTGGAACTCTTTGGTGAGATATACAAGATGGTAAACAATCGTGTAAAATTATTATTCCATTTTCATTTAAAAATTTTAATGAATTTGAAATGTCTTTCTTTACTTGTTGATAGGTGTGGAGACCATCAATAAAAATACAATCGAATTTTCTCTGATTTTTTTTGAAAAATTGATCACTTGTTCCTCTAAAATTACCTCCACTGATGGGATCAACACCAATTTTATCAATTTTAACCTCATTAAAGATATAATCTAAATGACAACCTATTTCAAGGTAAACCTTGTAGTCATTTTTTTTAATTGCATATTTTATTAAATCCAACCTATTTCTTTTATCAAATTTAAAATTTATCTTTTGAAAAAATTTTTCGCCAAAAAACAAATGGTAAATTTTATTAAAAAAAAATTCAACTTTTCTATTAGACTCCATTTTATTTATCTTTATTTATTCTTAAAACCCCAATAAAAGCCTCCTGGGGAATTTCTACTCTACCAAATTGCTTTGATCTTGCCTTTCCTTTTTTTTGCTTTTCAAGAAGTTTTCTTTTTCTATCTGTTGCTCCTCCACCATGAATTTTTGTCAGAACATCTTTCTTAAAACCTTTAATTGTTTCTCTCGCAATAATTTTGCCACCAATTGCAGCTTGAACTGGTATCATAAAATTATGTCTGGGAATCAAATCTTTTAATTTTTCACATACTTCTCTTCCAGTTTTTTGAGCAAAATCTTTATGTATCATCATAGCAAGCGCATCGACTGGTTCACTATTAACTAAAATACCAAGTTTTACTAAATCTCCCTCTCTATGCTCTAAAATTTCATAATCAAAACTTGCATAACCACTTGTCATAGATTTAATTCTGTCATTAAAATCAAAA
>Ga0208390_1000694_pt1 | contig 12194 bp, 10 predicted proteins | sample Knorr_S7_td_Surf_FD_185594 | JGI IMG/M metagenome (GOLD analysis project Ga0208390, IMG submission 185594) | Marine microbial communities from Southern Atlantic Ocean transect - Knorr_S7_td_SurfaceA_ad_6m_LV_A (SPAdes) (version 2) | ecosystem: Environmental > Aquatic > Marine > Oceanic | place...
AATGAGTGATTTAGTAAATAAAGTAGCTGAATTATTGAACGCACCAGTAGACCTTGTGCAGAGATCTGCCGAGGCAAGAGCACAGGCGTCTGGGGTCTCAGTAGATGATGTACTCAATTCGTGGGCTGGCGGAGAGAGTGTTGCAGCAAGTGAAGCACCTGCACCAAAAGAGGAAGCTCCTATAGAAGAGGTAAAAGAGGAAACTCCTGTAGAAGAGATAAAAGAGGAAACTCCTGTAGAAGAGGTAAAAGAGGAAACTCCTGTTGCAGCATCTGTAGCAACTAAACAAATAAAAAAATCTGTTTCTTTTATCAATGAAACCATGTCAATTAAAACAAACTCTGACACTATTTTGCCTAAATGGCTAAATTTTAGTTTTGTAATTATTCCATTATTTATACTTATTGGTCTTATCAGTTCATCTAATACTCAGGAATGCGGTGAAAGAGGAATGTTAGACGTGGATAGAAAATCCCAAAAGGCGGTAAATTGCGATGGATCACCTTACGAAGGTAGAGGCGTTGCAGCTACAAACAAAATTAATTACATAGCAATTGGACAAGAAGTTTATGCAGGAGCAGGCGCGTGTGCTGGCTGTCATGGTGGTGGTGGAGGTGGAGGTGTAGGACCTGCATTTACTGGCGGTGCTTTGTATACAACATTCCCAACATGTGCTGATCATGCAAAGTGGATACAGCTGGGTTCTGCAGGGTGGCAGGCCGAGGTTGGTCCAACATATGGAGCTGAGAATACTGTCTCGATTGGAGGCATGCCTGGTTTTCAAGGAAAACTAACTGAAGATGAAATTTATGCTGTAGTAGTTTTCGAAAGAGTCGTTTTTGGTGGTGGAGATACCGAAGAAGTTTTGATAGATTGTGGTTTACTTGAAACAGAACAAGAGGAAGAAGAAGTAACTACAGAGGCAATTAGTACTACTCCGTAAATGAAAAAGATTCCCTTTTTTGACAAAAAATCTTTACTTTATGTTTTTGCTTTTCTTGATGGTCTATCTGTGGCTGCCGGAGCCTTATTTGGTTTCTTTTTCCCTAAATTACTATCAGATGTTTTTGGTTCAAATTTTCAAACTAATGACCTAATTTGGTTTAAATTTGTACTCCTTCCTGGAATTGCAATAAATGTCCTTTACATGTACTTCGCTCTAACAAAAGATAGACCTTTGATTCTTTTATCAAATATATTAAGAACGTTGACTACTGTGGGTTTCTTTCTGATGTGGGGACAAGCTGTAGTGTTACGTTCCTTACTTAATCTTATGATAATTCACCATATTGTCGCAATATCGATAACATTATTTCTTTATTTCAGAAAATTGGATGATCAAAATACCGTTATTTCAACAAAAACAGAAGATCTTCAAGAAAACTAGTTTGTTTCTTTTTAAAAGCTAATTAAAATTTTTTTATGCTTCCAGTTATTTACTTTCATTTAGGATTACTTGTTGTAAGTGTCTTGTTATTTTACGTCATTCTCTAAATATGGCACAGAAAAAAAGAGCAAAGCGAATTGTTGGTTGGAAAGAACATGTTGCACTTCCCGATTTAAAAGTAAAAAGTGTGATAGCAAAAATTGACACTGGTGCGAGTGTTGCATCCATTGATGCTTCAGAAATTAAAGTCGTAAATAAAGAGGGTATTAAATACGTAAATTTTAAAGTTATGAAAAGAAATAATACCGTTCGTAAAACATCTGCACCTTTAGCTGGATATAAAAGAATAAAAAGTTCTAATGGGGATGTGGAGAGAAGACCTTATGTTAAAACAACATTACTCATGGATGGAATAAGTAAAAAGATTGAGTTAACACTAACTGATAGAGGGCCGATGGACTACACAATGTTGATTGGAAAAAAAGCACTCGGAAGAAGATGGCTTGTCAATCCAGCAATAAGTTTTTTAACAAGCGCAAATAAAGAAGATACAAAGTGAAACTTGGAATTTTATCACAAGACGTAAGACTGTACTCAACAAGTAGATTATTTAAGACTGCAAAGGAAAGAGGACATACTACCGAGGTGGTTAGTTATCTGAGGTGTTACATGAATATTGCGAAAGCAAAACCCAGAATTTTTTTTCAAGGCAGAGAAGTAAATTTTGATGTAGTTATCCCAAGAATCGCAGCTACATGGACCTTCTATGGTGCAGCCGTGGTAAGACAATTTGAATTGATGGGTTCACTATCTGCTAATTCATCTGCATCAATAAGTAGATCAAGGGATAAATTAAGAGCATTGCAATTAATTGGTAATAGTGGTGTAGAAATGCCAATAACTGGTTATGTACACTTGTCTAGAGATATTGAGTCTGTTTTAAGAACTGTAGGTACTCCGCCATATGTAATTAAATTACTTGAGGGTACGCAGGGGCGTGGAGTTGTTTTGACTGAGACCATGGAGGCAGCAATCAGTGCAGTTGAAACTATGAAAAAAGTAGACGCAAATATTCTCATTCAAGAATTCATAAGCGAATCAAGTGGACAGGATATTAGAGCAATTGTTGTTGGAGATAAGGTGGTTGCTTCAATGAAGAGAATCGCAAAGCCTGGTGAATTTAGATCGAATGTCCATCTTGGCGGAAGGGTTGAAGACTATAAATTAACCGCTCAGGAACAAGAAAGTGCAATAAAAGCAGCCAAAGTATTAGGCTTGTCTGTTGCAGGTGTTGATTTAATTCAATCAAATAGAGGTCCTTTGGTTCTAGAAGTAAACTCTTCTCCAGGATTAGAGGGAATTGAAAAGGCAACAGGAATTGATGTTGCCGGTGAAATAATAAAATACCTAGAAGAGCAACACTCTAATCGAGATCGATCAAAACCGATAGATATTTAACTAGCTAATTTTTTTAAAATCTTCCAAATATTAAAAATACCTTCGTCAATTACTTCTTCATTTTTTAACAAAACTGGAATCCTTAGTAGATATTCATCATATCCATCACTTACATCAACGATTGTCATTGGTAAAAAATAAGTTAGGGGTTTAATTTTTTTTAAAGCCTTGCTACAGAGTTCACAATTTTTGGAAGTAACAAAGATAATTTTTGACATGTATTATGTTCTTATGAGACCTTGGACTTTAGTATTTGTAATTTTACTTACATTAATAATTTTCATTTCAGGTTCAATCGCTTTGTCAAACTTTCAGCTTTAATAGTAACTTTTGATCCATCTTTACAATTTAAAAGTTTACTGGCATCACCATTGGAAAGAAATATTGAAATCATACCCCAAGAATCAGTAACTATGCCCACTCCTCCGGCATTATTTTCATAATTGTTACACCACTTGCTAGTTAATTCTTGATTTTCTATTGTTAGGCTTAAAGAATCACCAATTTGAAAGTTTTTTTCTTTTAATTCCTCTGGTGAAATATTTGTTTGACAGTTCCCAAAATTATCTACATAGAGTATTTCACCTTTAATTTCTTTGTCACTAATGTCAGTCAACGGAATTAAATATTGTTTAAGATCTTCTAAATTTAATTCCTGCCCAAAATTTTCTAATTCAAGTTGCCCAGAAGCATATGCTGCAGCAAATGGAGAAAATATATCTCTTGCATGAAAAGTATTACCTTCATGTGGAATTATCCAGTTTTCATTCTCTAATTCAAATGCTTGTTTAGCACCTCCAACGGTTGCACATGCCAAATTAAGTAGTCCATTGTCAGGTCCAATCATTACTCCCCAATCTGTCTTTATTGCAATTGGTTTTCTTTCAGATCCAACACCTGGATCTACTACTGCTAGTAAAACACCTTGGGGAATATATTGAATTGCTCTCATCAAAAGTAAACTTCCATATTTGATATTTTGAGGAGGAATTCCATGAGATATATCGATTACTTTTAAATCTTCATCAATACGATTGATTACACCTTTTACAACTCCAACAGATCCATCTTCAAGACCAAAATCGGAAGCGAAAGAAATTATTTTTTTCATATTACACATTATAAGGACAATAGAAATCAAGATAATATTGAACGATAATTAGCAAATTTTTATTTATTGATTATATTGTAAATTGAGCATATAGGGGGATATATAAAAAAATTCTTAATTTTCTTTTTAGTCTTAATCATCGGTGGGTATTTTGGTCTTGGATACTACGTCTATGGTGTTGCGGCTTCTGTCCCATGTGAGATTTGGATTGAAGAAATAGATAACAAGCCAGAAAATTGGTCTCTGGGTAGTAAAGCAGATTGGAACCCTGCAGAATATTTCATCACTGACTATGAAGAAGTAACTATTTTGGCTGATAATGGTGAAATTGAGTTGAACTCTTGGTGGGTTGAAAACGATTTATCAAACCCCACTATAATTCTCCTCCATGGTCTCACAAGTAGTAAGCACTCTCCTGATATTTTGCTACCAATGGGAATGATGAATAAAAGTAATTTTAATTTATTGGCAATTGATATGAGAGATCACGGTGAAAGTACCTGTGAAGATGGTTTTTATGCTGCAGGACAAAATGAAACTGACGATGTTGTCGCTGCTATAGACTGGTTAAAGGCTAAGGGTATAGCTCCATCAAATATTGGAATCTATGGAAATTCTTTAGGTGCTTTAATTGGTTTAATGACACCGGCAAAAACTAACGACTTTAATTCACTAGCTGTCATAGATCCCCCTGTTGATTTTAAAACGCTAGTTAGGGAAGAGATGGAATTTCAAAACTTACCTACCTTTTTATGGGAACCTCTTTATCACTATGCTTTAGTGTTTGAGAGGATAAACATGTTGAAGGATATTCCTGTAGATGCCTTACCTAAAGGAAACAAACAGCCAATATTAATTTTTACAGGAATGAGAAGTGATAGAATTCTTCCACACCATTCAGATGACTTAGTTAATATAGCCGAACAAAATGGAATTGAGTATGAAATACATAAGTATGATGATATGGGACATACACAAATTCTCTATTTCTATACCCAAGAATACTCAGAATTGTTGATTGATTTTTACGAGAGTACATTAAGTGGTTAAAAAACTTGGCTATTCCTTAATCTTTATATTATTGCTTGTATTGGGTGGCGCAGGTTGGTATTTTTCAGGTGTTATATATAACGGAGGGTTAAATCCTGAATTTAATGATTCTTCAAGCATTGGAACTGCAGAAGACAGAGTTATTGTAACAAATATAACCTCTAACTCAATTCAATTAAATGTTGAAGAAGAATTGTGGGGGCCACTTCTAGAAAGAGGAATCTATGGAATTATTGGACAAAATGGTGATGCACTTGTTGGTAATATACTCTCTACCAGTGGAACTATTGTCGAAAGAGAGCTCCTTGAGTTAAATGGAACAATTGTTGAGGGAGACAGGATTAGAGGAACTAGTCTTGTCATTCGTGAAAAAAACAATGATTATAAAATTCTTGGAACATCAGGCTGGTCAGGACAAGCTGAAGAAGGAGTTTATACGCCAAAATCAGTATCTAATCTAGATTATGAAACAATATTTTATAAATCTGATTTGGGAGAATTTCCCGCATATCTAACAAAAGAAGGTGACACTGGAATAGTAATTTTCGTTCATGGCTACCGAGGTGATTATTCAAGAGAAGTTTTTGCAAAAATGCGTGCTGGAGATTTAGTAAACATGGGTTATCGATCAATGATTATATCCTACAGAAACGACAGAGGACTTCCGAAAGACCCATCAGGAATCTATCAATATGGCGCTACTGAATGGAGAGATCTTGATGCTGCGATAAATAAGGCTCTAGAGTTTTCAGACAACATAGTTCTTTGGGGAACTAGCGGTGGTGGAGGTCCAGTCTCTTCTTGGTTAGTAAATACAGATGATAAAAATAAAATAAAAGGAATAATTTATGAAGCACCTGTAATTAATTTTTGGGAAAGTGTTGAAGTAAATGGTGCTGCTAGATTTCCATGGCTTCCAAGTCAGCTTTTTTCATATTTTAAAATTTTTACTGAGGTACGTTACGGTGTTGATTTTTCAGAAATGGATTTTACTGATGCCGTAATTAATTCAACAATACCTACTTTGTTATTTCATGGTGATGATGATGAATGGGTCCCAGTATCAATGTCAGATTTGATAGCAAGCGAAAGAAAAGAAAATTTTACATATATTAGGTATGAGAATGTTGGACATGTAACATCATGGAATGCAGATCCTGATAATTATGTTTATCAATTGGAGTTGTTCCTTAATTCCTTGAATTAAACAATAATTCTGTATATCTCTTCTATGTCTCTTGCTGTGATTTTCCAATCATAATTTATAGATTTTTCAATACAATTAAACATAGCTTCTTCAAACGTTTTATTATCTCGGAGTAAATCTTTAACATAATTATTTACATTGCCGTCTACTAAATTATCTGCCAAATAACCATTTACACCACTAAAAATAATTTCTGGAAATGAGCCACTATTAGTGGATAATACAGGAACTCCCATTGAATTTGCTTCTATTGCAACTAATCCAAATGTTTCAAATTGAGACGTGTGGATTAAAAGTTTAGATTCATTAAGTAATTCTTTAATTTTAGTTTGTGGAAGATTTTCTAAAAACTTAACATGAGTTTCAAGATTTAATTCCACAACTTGTTCTTTGAGTTCTACAAGATATTCTTTACCTGAGTTACCACTTGGACCTCCAATAAAATAACAAACAAAATCATTTTCAACTTTTCGAAAATTGTTAAGAAAATCTATGGTAACGCGTTGTCCCTTTTGTTGTTGTATTCTTCCTATCGATAAAAAAATATTTTTTCTGTTAGCGGATAAATCTGGAGCAAATAATGATCGGTCAATACCTGGGGTTATTTTCTTGATTTTATTTTTATCAATTTGATAACTTTCTGAAATCAAGTTTTGTTCAAAGTTTGATGAAGCAGTTATATAATTAGACGAAGTCATTATTAATTTTTCACAATCTACACGTTCTTTGTTATAACCGTCAAGGAATACCCCTAAACTATGAGCTGTAAAAACAAAAGGTATATTAAATTCATTTGAAATATGTTTAGCTACTAAGCCGGAAAGCCAATAGTGTGCATGAATTACATCAAAGCTTTTTAAATCATAATTTTCATTTAATTTTTCAATAAATTCTTGTAGATACTTTTCTTTATCCTCTGTTCCAAGTCCAGAGTCAAACAAATTTAATGATAGAAAATTTATATTATCTAATTTAAAATTTTCTGCCTTTTCAGCCGTAACGATTGTCAGGTTATGGTTTATTGATAAATGATGACTTATTTGTTGGACATAAACATTAAGGCCCCCTGAATCAAATTTACCAATACTGCTAAAAGGGGCCGTATGAAAACTTATTTGTAGAATATTCATAATTCCATCGACAAGTCATACAGTTGTACTGAATCCCCACCCAAATCATACTTATATCTTTCAGTTCCTTTTAGAAAGTCAAAGAAATTCATTTCCCTTTCAATAAGTTTTTGAATGATCAAATCATATAAAATTATTCCAGGGTTTATGTAATCAAATTCTTTATTTCTGCTTGAGTTATAAAGATAACAACCGTTCTTGTTTTCGTAACAAAAAGCGATAGAAAGTGGGCCTTTTTTGGAATTAATGTAATAGATTTTCCAACCTTCTAAATTTAAAAGATTTCTAAAGTATGCCACGACCAGATCGGTCATAAATCTTCCCTTGTCACCTTTTGAGGTTTTATGTTGTGAAATAAAAATATCAAAAATATCTAACTCTTTAGATTCTTCTAATTTGTATTGAATATTCTCATTGTCAAATTTTCTTTTTTTTCTTCTTAATTCATGTCTGTTCTTTTTTGTGAGGCCTTCCAAATATTCGTCATAGGTTCTTGGCAGAATTAAATTGACGGCTATATCTGATTTTTTAATCTGGATAGTTTTAAAGTCTATTTTTTCAACTAAATTTTGTATTTGAAAAAAATGTAAAGAGTCAAGATTGATGTTTGTGATGTTATTGTCATCTATAACTTCAGGATCAATAAAAATATCTGGTCGATAGTCAACAAAATTTCGGTTGCCAACATTTACAATTGATGATTCAGAAATTGCATAATTTTTGTATTTTGTTATATTTTCTTCACTTACAATTTCAGCTAAATCTAAAAATTCAGTTCTACAAAATGGTGAGTTTAATACCTGTTCTTTCACAGATACTAGAATAAACCATTTACTACATTTAATGCATCAAGTAAGTACAGAGATAATAAAAATGCAAACATGTAATCAAAGACGTATATTTGACTTGATAGTTTTGAAGTAATTTCATATTCAAAACGCAATTTTGTAAAAACATAAGTTATAAAAGTAGTAAACAGTGCTACAGAAGTACCAGCGATAATTATGTTGACGGTTTTAAAGTCATAGAAACTGCTTATTCCACTAAAAATTATAAATATCAAAAAAAAGTTAAAGAAAAATTGAAAATTACCAAATTGTACATTGAAATATGTAGCCAGCGTTTTTAAAAAAAGTAAAAGTAAAAAAATATATGCTACGTAAAGGATGTTTTCTTGAAAAAATGGATCAACTATATACCCGTTAACTAAAAAAGTAATGACAGTTAGAAATAAAGAATTTCCTATTTTAAAGATATTTACATCTCTTTGAAATAAAAAGAACATCAATAAGAGAATTAAAAAAATAATAAATAACAAATTTTGATCTATTAAAGAAAAAAGATTGTTCAAAGCAACTGATGAAAAAGACAATAGCAAAAGAGTCAATATAACATAATATTTATCACTATTTACATCGAATTGTCCAGAGAGCATCTCTGTAAGCCAAACTAATGTTAAGCCAACAAAACAGGATGATATTAGAGGAGTACTTGAAATTAATATACCAACAAATATTGATAGAGATAAAATATATTGGAAATATCTAAGTTGAATTTGAAACATCTTCGCGAAAATTTTACTTGGATAAGCTTGAAATTTAAAGAACTTTATTATATAGTTAACAAACACTACATTTAGTGTATTTTTGTATCTACCATACAATATTTAGTGATAAAAAGGAGATGAAGTGGCACAGAAATCAGGGCTAAAAGTTACAAGAAAATATACAACACCAGGCGACCCCTATAACAATATCGAATGGGAAAGCCGTAGTTCAAAAATAACAAATCCAGATGGATCAGTTGTCTTCGAAATGAATGACGTGGAAATTCCTTCAACATGGTCCCAAGTTGCTACGGACATTATGGTTTCAAAATATTTTAGAAAAGCCGGAGTACCACAAACAGATATCGACGGCAATGTACTTAAAGATGAAAATGGTGACACTGTATTAGGTCCTGAAACCTCTTCTAGACAAGTTTTTGATAGATTAGCCGAAACTTGGAGACACTGGGGAGAGAAAACTGGTTATTTTGCATCTTCAGAAGATGCTCAAGCCTTTGAAGATGAGCTCAAATACATGCTTGCAACACAAATGGCTGCTCCAAATAGCCCTCAATGGTTCAACACTGGACTAAATTATAAATATGACTTAACTGGACCACAACAAGGTTTTTGGTATGTAGATCCAAAAACTGGCAAATTAACTCCTGGAGAAGATTCATATTCACGTCCACAACCGCATGCTTGCTTTATACAGTCAATTGATGATGACCTAGTTAATGAAGGTGGAATTATGGACCTTTGGGTTAAAGAAGCTCGTCTGTTCAAGTTTGGTTCAGGTACAGGTACAAACTTCTCAAATTTAAGAGGAGAAGGCGAACAACTTTCAGGTGGTGGAGTTTCCTCAGGAGTTATGTCTTTTCTTAAAATAGGTGATAGAGCTGCTGGAGCTATTAAGTCAGGTGGTACAACAAGGAGAGCTGCAAAAATGGTCATTTTAGATTTAGACCATCCAGATATCGAAGACTTTATCGAATGGAAAGCTATAGAAGAAGATAAAGCAAGAGCATTAATTGCAGCTGGATATCCTTCCGACTTCAATGGTGAGGCTTATGCAACTGTTTCTGGACAAAATTCAAATAACTCAGTTAAAGTTCCGTCTGAATTTTTAAAAGCAATTGAAGAAGATGGTGACTGGGATCTCATTGCAAGAACAGATGCCTCAGTAATGAAAACTGTCAAAGCCAGAGATCTTTGGAATAAAATTGCAGATGCAGCATGGAGATGTGCAGATCCAGGAGTCCAGTACGATACAACTATTAACGAATGGCACACATCACCGATGGGCGGAAGAATAAGAGCTTCTAACCCATGTTCAGAATACCTATTCTTAGACAATACAGCATGTAATTTAGCCAGTCTTAATCTAGTTAAGTTTTACGATGATGAAACAAAAATTTTTGATGTTGCTTCATATAAACACGCACTTAGAATCTGGACTATCGTTCTTGAAATTTCAGTTGAGATGGCTCAGTTTCCGTCAAAGGAAATTGCACAAGGTTCTTATGACTACAGAACATTAGGCCTTGGATACGCAAACTTAGGCTCTCTATTAATGAGAAAAGGAATTGCCTATGATTCAAAACTAGGAAGAGCAATAGCAGGTGCTTTAACTGCAATGCTTACAGGAGAAGCATACAAAGCCTCTGCTGAAATGGCAGGAATTGTTGGCCCATTTCCTAAATACAAAGAGAATTCTGAAAATATGTTGCGTGTTATGAATAATCACAGAAAAGCCGCATACGATTCTAACGACTACGAGGGCTTGAGCCATGATCTTATTGCAATTGATCAAGAACTATGTCCAGAATATTTATTAGAAGCTGCTCAATCTTCTTGGGATGATGCTGTTGAACTAGGGACCAAAAATGGTTATAGAAATGCGCAAGCAACCGTACTTGCTCCAACTGGAACTATCGGACTACTAATGGATTGCGATACTACCGGTGTAGAACCTGACTTTGCATTAATGAAATTTAAAAAACTTGCTGGTGGCGGTTACATGAAGATAGCTAACCAGTCAATTGGGCCAGCTTTACATGCGCTAGGGTATAAATCTAACGAGGTTGATGAAATAATTAATTACGTAATTGGTTCAATGTCATTAGATAATTCTCCATACATTAATAAAGATTCTTTGATGGAAAAAGGCTTTAGTGAAGAAGATATCTCAAATATTGAAGCTGCGCTTCCAGGTGCTTTTGAAATTCAACATGCCTTTAATGTTTTTGTTTTAGGTGAAGAAACATTAAAGCGTTTAGGTATCGAAGAGGAGACATATACCTCCTTCGATTTCAACTTATTAGAAACCTTGGGATTTTCTAGAAATGAAATTTTACAGGCAAACCTTCATATATGTGGAACACAAAAGATTGAAGGTGCTCCCTATCTAAAAGAAGAACATTTAGATGTTTTTGACTGTGCAAACAAGTGTGGAAAAGATGGAGAGCGTTTTATTCATTATATGGGACATGTAAGAATGATGGCTGCAGCTCAACCATTTATATCTGGTGCAATCTCTAAAACTGTAAATATGCCTAATGAGGCGAGCATTGAAGATATTGAAGATTGTTATTTTGAGGCAGCAAAAATTGGTGTTAAGGCTATTGCCATTTATAGAGATGGATCAAAAGCTTCTCAACCACTTTCAGCTTCATCTGATGAAGGTGATTCTGATGAAAATGACCCAGAAGTAAACAAAATTCTTGAAGAAGAAGCAATGCTTGTTCAAGGAAATTATGCTCCTGGAACAAGCCCAACAAAAGCTTATGCAGGTGTAAATAGACCAAGATTCTTGCTCCCTGAACGCAGACAGGGTTGGACACAAGAAGCAAAAGTTGCAGGACATAAAGTTTATCTTCGAACAGGCGAGTACCCTGATGGCACATTAGGTGAAGTCTTTATTGATATTGCTAAAGAAGGTGCAACACTAAAAGGAGTTTTGGGTTGTTTCGCTATCGCTGTTTCCAAAGGACTACAATATGGTGTTCCACTTGAAGAATTTGTAGATACCTTTACATTCCAAACTTTTGAACCAAGAGGCATGGTTGAAGGTCATGAAAATATCAAAATGAGCAACTCAATCGTTGACTATGTTTTCAGAGCATTAGGGCTTGAATACCTTGATAGAACAGATCTTGTACAAGTTCCGCCAAAAGATACAGCGACAGATGATGCAAAAACAGTTGAGCCAGTTCAGGAAGTTGAGCCTGTTCAAGAAACTAAGCCAGTTCAGGAAGTTGAGCCTGTTCAAGAAACTAAGCCAGTTCAGGAAGTTGAGCCTGTTC
>Ga0208390_1000698_pt1 | contig 12119 bp, 7 predicted proteins | sample Knorr_S7_td_Surf_FD_185594 | JGI IMG/M metagenome (GOLD analysis project Ga0208390, IMG submission 185594) | Marine microbial communities from Southern Atlantic Ocean transect - Knorr_S7_td_SurfaceA_ad_6m_LV_A (SPAdes) (version 2) | ecosystem: Environmental > Aquatic > Marine > Oceanic | place...
TTGCTTGATGAATCTTTCATCTCTATTTTTTCAATTGAATAGTTTGAAGAATTAATTGAAATAAAATAAATAATACCGTCATCTATACTAGTTGCTCTAATAATATATTTTTTTGAGTTACTTATGAAATCAAGTTCATGACCTTCTTTAAAAAAATTTAAAAGTTGATGCGGAGTAAAGTTAAAAAGGGGAATATCTGAATTACCAATTATAATTTCCTGATTTTCATGAATAATTGTGAAAATATTTTCTCCATCATAAATTTGATCAATATATTTTGTGTCAATAAAGTATTTTTCTCCTCTAGTAAAAAGTTCACCTGTTATTGGTAAAATTGGATTATCAAGTTTTGACTCAATTATAAACTTATAGTAAGAGTCAGTCAAAATCAATGACTTTTCTTGTGCTATTTTAAGAATTTCTTCGGCAGATTGGCAGAATATATTGTTAATCCCAAAGATTAACAAAACCAGAGTCCTAAATATGTTTAAATTATTTATCACTCAAAAGAGATTCTAACGAATTTAAATCTGAAATCAACACTTGTCTTGGTTTACTTCCTTCAAATGGTCCAACAATACCTGCATCTTCCATTTGATCAATCAGCCTCCCAGCTCTATTGTATCCAAGTTTAAGTTTTCTTTGCAATAATGATGCTGAGCCTTGTTGATTAGTCACTATTACTCTTGCTGCCTCATTAAACATTGTATCTCTCTCGTCTACGGAAATCTCAGAGGATGAATTTATATCTTCTTTTGAATACTCTGGCAAAATATATGCTGACGCATAACCAGTCTGAGAGCCAATAAAATCTGATAATTTTTCAACTTCAGGAGTATCTATAAATCCACATTGTATTCTAGTTAAATCATTTGATTGAGAATATAATAAATCCCCTCTTCCAATTAACTGTTCTGCACCTCCAACATCTAGTATTGTCCTTGAGTCAATTTTTGAAGTAACTCTAAATGCAATCCTGGCTGGAAAATTAGCTTTTATTAAACCTGTAATAACATTAACAGATGGTCTCTGAGTAGCTATTATTAAATGAATTCCTACAGCTCTAGAAAGTTGAGCAAGTCTTGCAAGTGGTGTTTCAACTTCTTTTCCTGCTGTCATTATTAGATCCGCAAATTCATCAATAACCAGAATAATATATGGAAGAAATGTATGACCATTTTCTGGATTTAGCTTTCTTGATATAAATTTCGCATTATATTCTTTAATATTCCTGGACATAGCATCCTTTAATAGCTCATATCTTTTATCCATTTCTCTACATAATGAATTAAGGGTATCTATGACTTTATCATTTTCAATTATAATTGCATCCTCAGATTCAGGAAGTTTTGCTAAATAGTGCCTCTCAATTTTATTATAGATTGATAGTTCAATCTTTTTTGGATCTACAAGAACAAATTTTACTTCAGCTGGATGCTTTTTGTAAAGAATAGATGTCAAAATAGCATTAATACCTACTGATTTACCTTGTCCAGTTGCTCCTGCCATAAGTAGATGAGGCATTTTTGTAAGATCAACAATGAATGTTTCATTACTAATAGTTTTACCTATTGCGATGGGAAGTTCCATTTCGGATTTAATATATTTTTTAGAAGACAAAAGGGACTTCATTGATACAACCGATTTTTTCTTATTTGGAACTTCAATACCAATTGTGCCTTTTCCTGGTATAGGGGCAATTATTCTTATCCCAAGAGCAGAGAGAGATAATGCTATGTCATCTTCAAGGTTTTTAATCTTTGAAATTCTTACACCTGCATCCGGAATTATTTCATATAAAGTAACTGTTGGGCCAATTGTTGCTTTAATTTGCTTAATTCCAATATTATAGTTTTTTAAGGTATCAACAATCTTATTTTTATTTGTCTCTAGTTCATCTTGATCAATCTTTATTGTACCATCTCCATAATCTTTAAGTAAATCAATCCCTGGATTTTTAAAATTTCTTAAATTCAGAGTAGGATCAAACTTTTTTAATTTTACCCTATCAAAACTTATTTTTTCAAAGCTTTTTTCTTCAAAATTAATTTCTTCAACTTCCATTGATATCTCATCTGAGTTAATTGAAGAATCATTTAAATCAATTTTAACTTTATCTTTTTCATAATCAGTAGTTTCAACATCAGATTCAATACTTAAGCTTTCATTTAATTTATTATTTGAATCTGGTTTACCAGCTTTTGAATTGTTTGTCTTCTTAAATAGATATAAAAAAGAATTAGGAGTTAAATTCCAAACTATTGCAGCTGATGTAAGTAAGATGAAGGATAAAATTATAATAATGCCGGTATCTCCAATATATGCCTTTAGTAATGAGTTTAGTTCAAAGCCTTTAATACCTGTTTGTAATGGGTAATAATTGCTAATATATCCTGAGAATATTATAGTCCATATCATTAAGACTAATAGCCAATTTACATTCTTTATCAGCTGTGATATTTTTTTATTAAAAAGAATAAAGTAAGATGATATAAAAAGTATAATTGGTATGACAAAGCTTCCAATCCCAAATAACTTGAAAATAAAAAAATGGCTTATAGATGCTCCTACCTTTCCTAGTATATTTTCTACTTGAACGTCTCTATCGAAAAGACTATTAACATTACTTTGGTCAACTTTCCAGTTAAACATGTATGAGACAAAGGAGCTGAAAAGTATAATTGAAATGAATAGAAGTATGTAGCCAAGTACAACTTTAAATTTGTTTAGACTAGCTGATCTATTACTACTCATATATTAATAGTGTTTTACAAAAATACGAATATGAGTTTATATTATTGATTTTTGATTCCCAAAGTCCTAATTTTTATTCTTAGTGCTGCATATATTAAAGTCATGAAAGGGCTTATCCAATTAAAAATTGCATAAATAAAATATTCACCTACACTTACACCCAAGACAGACGAATGATAGGCACCACATGAATTCCATGGAATTAGTGCAGAGGTAACTGTGGCAGAATCTTCTAGTGTCCTACTCAGGTTTTCAGGAGCTAGACCCTTGTCCTCAAATGCCTTTTCAAACATTTTACCAGAGACAACAATTGATAAATACTGGTCAGAGGCAGTTAAATTTAATGCTAGACAAGATGCAACAGTACTAGCAAATAATTTAAAAATATTATCAGCCAAATTTAACAATGCTTTGCTTATAGATTTAATAGCACCAATTGCATCCATTGAACCTCCAAAAATCATCGTAGCCATCACTAGAAAAATAGTGTTTAACATTCCAATCATTCCACCAGTAGAAAAAAGCTCATTTAAAATTTCACTTTCAGTAGTTATGGATACATCACTTGTAATAGTGTCTATTAATACTTTGTATGAAGCAATTATTGAGCTATTTGAGGAATCAGAAAGCTCATTAATTATTTGGGGTTGAAACAAAACAGCAAATAGTGCACCCAAAAGTGTACCTAACGTAAGAGCTTTTATTGGAGGAGTCTTTTTAACTATCATTATTAACACAATAATTGGAACAATAAATAATATTAGAGAAATGTTAAATGTATTTTCAATTGTATTAATTAAAAATGAATTGTCAGTTACTCCACTGGATGATTGATTAATACCAAGTATAATGAATACTATCAAAGTAATTGAAATACTTGGAATCGTCGTATATGTCAAATATTTAATATGTTTAAATAAATCAACTTTTGAGACTGCTGCAGCTAAATTTGTAGTATCACTTAGGGGAGATAATTTATCTCCAAAATAAGCGCCAGCTATTACTGCTCCCCCAACCATTCCTGCTGGTATTTCCAAAGCTTTTCCAATACCTACAAGGGCTATACCAACAGTAGCTGATGTTGTCCAGCTGCTTCCAGTCGCAACTGAAATAATTGAACATATAATTATACATGCTGGCAAAAATATATTGGGATCAAGAATTTTTAATCCATAGTAGACCATTGAAGGAATAATTCCACTAATCATCCATGTACCAGCTAGAGCTCCAACCCATAATAATATAATTAGTGCTGGAGTAACTGATTTAATACTATTTGAGATGCTATTAACCACATCTTTATAAGAAACATTGTATAAATTGCCAATCATAGCTGCAAAGGCTCCACTTAGTATAAGAATGAATTGACTTGAACCAGCTAATGGATCTGCGTCATAAATAAATACGTTTGCATAAAGATTAAATGATAATAGGGTAACCAAAAAGATTAGAGGTAAAATTGCTATTTGTAGAGGTATAATCTTTTTGCTAGTGTCTTCCAATTTAGATAATATTTTACAATTTCAGAATTTTTTTTTTAATGCAAAATATTATTAGGCAGTTATTTGACTAAACTTTAATTATTTTTACCAAGTGGAACATACAATTGAAAAAATTTTAAAAGAGAAGGTCAAAGCATATGAAAAATGTAATTTTTTATTAGCTGTGAGCGGTGGAGTTGACAGTATGGTTCTAGCAAATCTTTTCTTAAAAAATAATTTAAGCTTTTCTATTGCTCACTGCAACTTCAAATTAAGATCAAACGAAAGTGATATTGACCATGATTTTGTAAAAAAATGGAGTTTAAAGCATAAAATTCATTGTTATAGTAATGAATTTAATACCATTGAATTTTGTAAAAAAAATAAAATGGGTATTCAGGAGGGGGCTAGAAAATTAAGATATGATTGGTTTGATGCTCTTTTATCAAAGTTTAATTTTGATTATTTAGTTACAGCTCACCATTTAGATGATCAAATCGAGACATATCTTATAAATTCTTCGAGAGGATCAGGAATTAATGGATTATTAGGCATTACATCAAATTCTCAAAAAATATTTAGACCACTCCTAAATATTTTAAAAATTGATATTTTAGATTATGCACAACAAAATTCTGTAGATTACAGAGAGGATTCATCAAATTCCAGTGAAGATTATCAAAGGAATATGATTAGAAATTCTGTGCTTCCAATATTTAATGAATTTGATGATAATGTTATGTTAAAGTTCAAAACAACAATTAATAACCTACAATCAACTAAGATATTTGTAGATGAAATAATGAAAGAAACAAAAAACAAACTTTTTGTAAATAATACAGATTCAATTAAAGTTAATATTGAAATGCTGATGGAAAAGAAACCTTTAGAGTTTTATGTTCATAACCTATTCCATGAATTTGGTTTCAATTATAAGGAAGTTATAAAAATATTTAATTCAGATTCTGGAAAACATATTTTGTCTAATACCCACAACATGACAAAATTAAAAGGTGATTTAATAATTAAGAAAAATGACTAGAAAGATATTTTTCAGCTTTATATCAATCTTCACTTTAAATGCTCAGGATATTGAACCGGTAGAGTGGGAATATAATGTGAATAAAATCAATGATACGGAATACAATATTTCTTTTAGTGCATCAATATTAGATGGCTGGAAATTGTATTCTCAATTTTCTCCTGATGAAGGTGCTCTGCCTACCTCATTCAGATTCATTAATAATGCCTCAGATTTTGAAGCAGACGAATTATTTAACGAGGATGATTATATAGTAGGCTTTGATAATGTTTTTAAAATGGACCTGTTCTATTATGAAAATGAAGCCAGTTTTAATCAAAATATAAAGTTATTAGATAAAGATTTAAATCAAATTAAAGTTGAAATTGACTATTCATCATGTGATGATGAATTATGTATTTTTAGAAATGAGACTTTTAATGTAGTTTTTGATAATAGTATCATTACAACTGAGTCTGATAATGTAACTTTAGAAGATGTAAGAAGGTATAGTGCACTTGAACTTGATTTAGATAAATCAAATTATAATTCCACTAACTTCATTGAAAAGTCTAATTATTTTGAAATATTCATATTTGGTTTAATTGCAGGATTTTTAGCATTGTTAACTCCTTGCGTATTCCCTATGATACCCTTGACTGTATCTTATTTTATAGATGAATCTAAACTCAGTTACAGTGGTGCTATCTCAGCATCACTTTACGGTGGATTTATAGTTTTAATATATATCTTATTAAGTATCCCATTTCATGTTTTTGACAGCCTAAACCCTAATATACTTAATACTATTTCTACCAATGTTTATGTAAACATTACATTCTTTGTTGTATTCATCTTGTTTGCAATTTCATTTTTTGGATATTTTGACATAGTTATTCCAAGTAATATTATATCTGGTTCTGAGAAGAAATCAGATAAGGGAGGAATTATTGGAATTTTTTTCATGTCACTTACACTTGCTCTTGTTTCATTCTCATGTACAGGTCCAATTTTAGGATCTTTACTAGCTGGTTCACTGTCATCTGCTCAATCTGGGGCAACACAGCTTACATATGGTATGTTTGGATTTGGAGTTGCACTTGCATTTCCTTTTACTTTATTGGCCTTTTATCCTAAATATTTATCTCTAATTCCAAAATCAGGTATTTGGCTAAAGAAACTTAAAGTTTGTCTTGGCTTTATTGAACTTGCTCTTGCTTTTAAATTTCTTTCCAATGCAGACTTAGTTGAGGGATGGGGTATTTTAAAGCGTGAAACCTTTATCTTTACTTGGGTTGTGATTTTTCTATCGATGTCACTCTATTTATTTGGATTTTCTTATGGTAGACTAAAGTTTAATTATAAAAGCATATCAGGATGGGCTTTTTTATTATTTTCATTTTTCTTACTTAGTGGATTATATGATAGCAAGAATGTCAGACTTTTAAGTGGTATTCTTCCGCCTGAGTTCTATTCTATTGAAGAAAAACAGAATGAATGTCCTTTAGGGCTCAATTGTTTTAAAAATTATGATGAAGGTAAAGAATATGCTGTTGAGAATAATAAAATTATATTATTAGACTTTACAGGTTGGGCCTGTGCTAATTGCAGAAGAATGGAAGAAAATGTATGGTCAAAACCAAAAATATTCGAGTTGTTAGATAATAATTATGTTATAATTTCCCTTTACGTAGATGATAGAACTGAGTTATCAGATAATGATAAATTTAAATACATTAATAAATCTGGAAGAATTCAGTATATAAATAATATTGGAAGGAGATGGTCTCTTTTTCAGCAAATAAATTTTAATAATGCTTCTCAACCATACTATGTTGCGATGCTTCCTTCCGGTAAAATTTTATCTGAGCCAATTCAGTTCACTTCAGATAAAAAGTTTCAAAATTGGCTTGAGACATCAATAGAAGAATCAATTAAGTAGGTTATTTTCTAAAATATACATCATCAAATGGAATCCTAAATCTTTCTCCATAAACACCTTCTTTTAATCTAATTCCACACCCAATTACCATATTTATCTCTGACTTTGAATTTAGTTTTAGTAGCTTTTTTAATTTTAATGAATCGAAGCCTTCCATCGGACATGTATCATATCCAAATCCTGCCATACTTATCATAAAATTTTGAGATGCTAAAGCTGCACTTTTGTGAGCAACAACTCTGGTATCAGAATTTCTAAGTTGTCTATACATTACTCTAAAAAATCCTAGAAAATTTGCTAATAAATATTTACAATAGCTGTAGATACCAAGAAAGTCATTATAAACTAATGGAACTGCTTTAGTATAATATTTCTTAGTCAAATCATATTGTTTTTGGTTTAGCTTTTGCTTTTTAGAATCAAAAAAATCAATATTCTGATTAGCTCTTTTTTTCCAGAGATCTCTTCTGACTAATGTTATTACTATCTGTTTTGCTGTTGATGCAGCAGGTTGATCAAAACAAATTTTAGATACTTTTCTTAATAAATCTTTATTTGTAATATGGTAGAATTCCCATAACTGTAGATTACTGCTTGTAGGAGCTAATACGCCATTTTCAATACACTTTTTTACAATCTCAGTATCAATCTCTTTGTTTGGATCAAATTTCCTAACTGATCTTCTAAAATTAATTGCATCAGTCACACTTTTTTCCATATTAAAGTTTATCTAGTATTTTTTTAATTAGACTAAACGATTCTGGATAGGGTCCGTACCTAAATGGTAAATCGATCATTGATTTTTTTTCCAAAATAGGTTTGTAATGTGTAAATGTGTCAAATGAAAACTTACCTCTATATGCTCCCATTCCACTTGTACCAATACCTCCAAAAGGTAAATTTGGATTTACATAATGAATTAAAGTATCATTTACAACACACCCTCCAAACTTATTATTTTGAACAAGTTTATCAATGAACTTCTGATTTTTTGAAAATATATAGAATGCAAGTGGGGATGGATTTTTTTCAATGATTGTTTGAATTTCATTCTCATTCTCATATGATAAAATAGGCAGAATAGGCCCAAATATTTCATCATTCATAATTTCAGAGTTTAAATCTGGTTCAATTATTAAAGTAGGTTCAATAAAAAGTTTTTCTTCTTCAATTTTACCCCCAAATTCAACATTACTCTTATTTAAAATTTCTTTGAGTCTAACTAAATTATTTTTATTAATAATTCTTCCATAGCTGTCAGACTTAATCGATGAATTTCCATAAGTTAATATTATATTTTTTTTGATCATTGAGATTAGCTCATCTTTTACATGATTATTAACTACTATATAATCAGGTGCTATACATGTTTGGCCACAATTCACAAATTTTCCTGAAACAATTCTTTTAGCTACTTTATCTAAATCCACTCCAGTATCAACAATACATGGGCTCTTTCCTCCAAGTTCAAGTGTAATTGGTGTTAAGTTTTTTGCAGCTTTTTCAGCGATAATTTTTCCAATTCTTGTACTTCCTGTAAAAAAAATATAATCCCATTTTTTTTCTAATAAATACTTTGCAATTTTGGCATCACCCTCAACTACACATGCCAAGTTTCTTGGAAAAACAGATTCTATTAAATCTCTTAAAACAGAAGACGTATTAGGGGCTAACTCGGATGGTTTAATTATTACTGAATTTCCGGCTGCTATAGCACCAATAAGTGGTGTTAAAGATAATTGGAAAGGATAATTCCAAGGTGTTATTATTAGTACATTGCCATATGGTTCTGGAACTAAATAATTTTTAGATGGAAAATTAAATATTGACCCTCTTACTTTCTTTTTTTTAGACCATCTATTAAGTTTATTTGTAAATAATTTAATCTCTCTTTTAACTAGAAGTATCTCGGATAAAAAAGATTCAAATTCATGTTTATTAAGATCTTTTTTTAAAGCATCATAAATCTTTTCCTCATTTCTATCAATAGATTTTAATAATGAATTCAAAATTTGAATTCTGTAATTCACAGAATTAGAATTAGATTTATTAAATTTAACTTGTGAATTAATTATGTTATCAATCTCTTTATAATCCATAATTGATTTCAAATCTAATTATTTAAATTCGAAAATGATATTTTTTGATTTGGATATGATATATTAATTTTATTAAAATATTGAATATCATTATCTTATGACATAAAATATTTCTTTGAACATAGTTAAATTTTGTAAAAAGAAACGGAAAGATGGTATCATGGTAATAATTTTATCATATAATTAAATATTATGTATAACAAATTCAGTCGTGTAGTAACAAAAGATGACTCTCAGCCAGCTGCTCAAGCTATGCTACATGCCATTGGTTTATCTGAAGAAGACTTTGATAAACCATTTATTGGCATCGCAAGCACTGGCTATGAAGGTAACCCTTGTAACATGCATTTAAATGATCTATCAGTTAAGATTAAAAATAGTATTTCTGCCTCTGAATATGTTGGATTAATATTCAATACAATAGGGGTAAGTGATGGTATTTCTATGGGAACTTTTGGCATGAGATATTCTCTTCCATCTAGAGATATTATTGCTGATTCCATGGAAACTGTTGTTCAAGCTATGTCTTATGATGGACTAGTAACTGTCGTTGGTTGTGATAAAAACATGCCCGGTGCATTGATGGCTATGTTAAGGCTTGATAGGCCAAGTATACTTGTCTACGGAGGAACAATTGACTCAGGCTGTTATAACAACAAAGAATTAGACGTTGTTTCAGCATTTGAAGCTTGGGGTGAGAAGGTATCTGGTAAGATAGATGATAAAGAATACAAGAATGTAATTAAAAATGCATGTCCTGGTGCAGGAGCATGTGGTGGAATGTATACTGCCAATACTATGGCATCAGCAATTGAAGCTCTGGGCATGTCTCTTCCTTATAATTCATCTAATCCTGCAATAAGTAATGAAAAAGTCAGTGAATGTGCTCAATTAGGATCTGCAATTAAGTTACTAATAGAAAAAGATATTAAACCCTCTGATATTGTAACAAAAAAATCTTTAGAGAACGCATTAAGACTTATAACTGTTCTAGGTGGCTCTACTAATGCAGTTTTACACTTTCTTGCAATTTCGAGAGCTGCAAATTTAGATTTATCGATTGATTATTTTCAAGAAATCAGCAACTCAACCCCATATATTGCTAATCTTAAACCTAGTGGAAAGTATTTAATGAAGGATCTTCATAAAATTGGAGGAGTTCCATCCGTTCTTAAATACATGCTAGAGAATAACATGCTTAATGGAGATTGTATGACAGTAACTGGTAAAACTCTAGAAGAGAACCTCTCAAAAATTAAATCACCTGATCTAAAGTCAAGTGATATAATTTTTCCCCTTAATAATCCAATCAAAGAATCTGGTCATATACAAATTCTAAAAGGAAATCTAGCTGAAGAGGGATGTGTTGCAAAGATTACAGGTAAGGAGGGATTGAAATTTTCAGGTCCAGCTAAAGTGTTTGACAGTGAGTTTGAATGTTTGACTGCAATAGCAGAATCGAGGGTTAACAAAGGAGATGTTGTTGTAATTAGATATGAAGGACCAAAAGGCGGTCCTGGCATGCCAGAAATGTTAAAGCCTACCTCTGCTATAATGGGAGCTGGTCTTGGTAAAGATGTTGCATTAATTACTGATGGAAGATTTTCGGGAGGTACTCATGGTTTTGTTGTAGGTCATATTGTTCCTGAAGCTTTTGATGGTGGAGTAATTGCAATTGTAGAAAATGGTGATATGATTACCATTGATTCTGAAAATAATCAAATTTTTGTAGATCTCTCAGATGATGAAATAAAAAATAGAATTAAAAATTGGTCTAAACCTGACCTTAAAATCAAAAAAGGAATTTTGTATAAATATGTTAAATCAGTCTCAAATGCATCAAATGGGTGTGTAACTGACGAATAAAATTATGAAGAAAAAAAAGATAAGTGGAGCTGAAGCTGTAATACATTCATTGTTAAATGAAGGTATTGATTTAGTATGGGGATATCCAGGTGGAGCTATAATGCCAGTTTATGATGAGTTTTATAAATTCCAAGATAAACTAAAACATATACTTGCAAGACACGAACAAGGTGCTATTCATGCTGCACAAGGTTATGCAAGATCATCTGGTAAAGTTGGAGTAGCTATTGCCACGTCAGGTCCCGGTGCTACAAATCTTGTAACTGGAATTGCTGATGCTCAAATTGATTCTACACCTGTTGTCTGTATTACTGGTCAAGTACCATCTCACCTTTTAGGTTCCGATGCATTTCAAGAAACTGATATTATTGGTATATCAATGCCAGTAACAAAATGGAATTATCAAATCACAAAAGCCTCTGAAATTCCCGATATTTTTGCAAAAGCTTTTTACATAGCAAAATCAGGTAGACCTGGCCCTGTTTTAATTGATATTACAAAGGATGCTCAATTTGAATTATTTGATTATGAATATTCTAAATGTAAAGGTATAAGAAGCTATAATCCACTTCCTAAAATAAATAGCTCTTCTATTGATGATGCGGTTAGATTAATAAATAATGCAAAAAAACCATTTATAGTTTGGGGTCAGGGAGTAATACTTGGAAATGCAGAGTATGAGTTCAAAAGTTTCGTTGAAAAGTCTGGTATACCTGCTGCATGGACTATTCTTGGAGCATCAGCCCTCCCAACATCTCATGAACTTAATGTAGGAATGGTTGGAATGCATGGTAACTACGGTCCAAATCTTTTGACTAATGAGTGTGATTTGCTTGTTGCTATTGGTATGCGTTTTGATGATCGAGTTACTGGAGATCCAAAAACTTATGCTAATCAGGCGAAAATTATTCATTTGGATATTGACCCAGCTGAGATAAATAAAAATATTAAAGTTG
>Ga0208390_1000699_pt1 | contig 12114 bp, 12 predicted proteins | sample Knorr_S7_td_Surf_FD_185594 | JGI IMG/M metagenome (GOLD analysis project Ga0208390, IMG submission 185594) | Marine microbial communities from Southern Atlantic Ocean transect - Knorr_S7_td_SurfaceA_ad_6m_LV_A (SPAdes) (version 2) | ecosystem: Environmental > Aquatic > Marine > Oceanic | place...
CATTTTTTACACTCATCACGAGTTCTGCCACAACCGATACACCATGAGTTTTTTCCCGTAAACTGACAAATGTCAATGCAAGGACTCCTGTTATGTTTCATAAGTTAAGCTCTAAAATTATTTTTATAATTGAAATGTTATAATATAACAGATAATAATATATACAGATTAATAATAATTATCAACACTACTTCATGTAATTTAGGGAAAAAATGGATTTAATTATTGAAAATCTTTTAGGCCAAGCTAGCGGAAATTTCAAAGGACTTATATTTGGTTTTGTTCACGTCGCGATAATGATTATAGGTTATTACACTGGTTTTAGCATAAATAAATTTTTAAAGATTCTTTCAAATGGATATGTTGCCGGTATATTCGGCATAGTTTTGTCACATATTATTGCTGATATAATTGCTTGCTATCTAGACCCAGACCTAAGAAAAATGATTTTTGGAGTAGTTATTGGTGGTATAATTCCTCTTTTTTTCATACCAATATTGGAAAGATTTGTTGTAAAAAGTAAACAAAGTTTTTTAGATGAAACAAAAAAAGAGTTAAATAGATCCTAACTAAAGATCTATTATTAAAAAATTTTTTGTTGTTCTTTTCCTTGTCATTCCTCCAATATTTAGAAGCCACTGACTCTGACTATTTTGAGGCTTGATTTGATAATTTTTTACCAAAATAAATTTATTATTGAAATGTTATATTATAACACTTAATATAAAATCCTTACTTTGATTTAGTTAAATTTTGTGGAGAATTTATAATGAAAGTTTTAGATAAAAAACTTCCAGTCACATTATTGTCTGGATTTCTTGGTGCTGGAAAAACAACCCTTTTAAATCACATTCTTAATAATCGACAAGGTCTAAAGGTTGCAGTTATTGTGAACGATATGAGTGAAGTAAATATTGATGCAAATCTTGTTGAGCGTGGAGGTGGTAACTTATCTCAAACTGAAGAGAAACTTGTAGAAATGAGCAATGGATGTATTTGCTGTACTTTACGTGAAGATCTTTTAATTCAAGTTAGAGAGTTAGCAAATGAAAATAAATTTGATTACCTTCTTATAGAAAGTACTGGTATCTCTGAACCTTTGCCAGTAGCAACTACTTTTGACTTTCGTGATGAGGATGGAGCTAGTTTATCTGACGTAGCAAAACTTGATACAATGGTGACTGTTGTGGATGCTGCAAATCTTATAAAAAATTACAGCTCTACTGATTTTTTAAAAGATAAAGGAGAAAGTCTAGAAGATGATGAACGAACACTTGTTGATCTTCTTGTCGAACAGATTGAGTTTGCCAATGTTATTCTATTGAATAAAATTGATTTAATATCCTCTGAAGAATTAAAAACTGTTAATGCAATTATAAGTGGACTTAACACTGAGGCAAAGGTCTTTGAATGCTCTCATTCGACCGTGAATCTCAAAGAAGTTGTTGGTACTGGATTGTTTGATCTTAAAAAAGCTTACACTCATCCGTTATGGGCAAAAGAACTTTATAATTTTAAAGATCATCTTCCTGAAACAGAAGAGTATGGTATCACAAGTTTCGTATATTTAGCCCGCGAACCATTTGATCCATCAAAAATCTATAATTTCTTCAATCAAGAATGGCCTGGTGTAATGAGATCAAAAGGCTTTTTTTGGATTTCGAGTCGACCTGAATTTATTGGTGAGGTTTCTCAGGCTGGTGCGTTTGTTCGTCATCAGGGAATTGGAAGATGGTGGACAACTGTACCGAAAGATCGTTGGCCAGAAGGACCTAATTTTGATGCTTTGATCGATAAATATTGGAATAAAGATTATGGTGACCGTCGACAAGAAATAGTTTTTATAGGTTTAAAGTCTGAAATGAGTGAAAAGAACATTCGAGAGAGGCTAGATGCTTGTCTGATTAAGAACTATCTTGATGATCCCAGTACATATCATAAAGCTCTAGATCCCTTTCCAGCATGGTTTAAAAAAGTAGCTTAAATGATTGAAAGCCCTTTATTTACTCTATCTCTTGAGCATAAAGAGCATCCAAAATCTTTAATTTTTTTAGTTATACTTATTTATTGCCTAGGATCTTATATCATCTCATTTTACCGTCCACCTTTACATCACTTTATAAAATTATATGATTAAGAGATGTATTTGATATTTAGTTTTATTTTTTTATTTTCTTCAGATTTGTTTTCAAAAGAAGTAAATGTGTACGATATTATTTCAAAAAACTCTAATTTATCTACTTTCAAAGATTATCTCGATAAAACAGGACTTGATAAAGTTTTACAAAAAAAAATTCCATATAATTGGACAATTTATGCTCCATCAAATAATGCTTTTGAAAATACTCCAAAAGAACTGGAGAAATCAGTTTTAAAAGATACTTATTATTCAAAGAGGCTGTTCACCGACCATATCTTAACAAAAGAAATTTTGGCTTCAGATGTAACAGATCAAATAACCACTGAACTAACAGTGAGTAATAAACCTATTAAATTATATAGAAGTGAAAATCTATTTGTTAAAGATGTAGTTATAGTGAAGGAAGATATAATAGCAGAAAACGGAGTTGTACATATAATTGATTGTATAATGTTTATTCAACCAAGTTCACAAGATAGTAGGTTAAGTTCAAGTCAACAAGATTCATTTCCAATAACTTCCTGTTGTATGCAAACTGAGAGTGAAATTTCATTATGGAAACAAAATACGAAAAAAATAGTTTATTGACCTTAATTTTAAAATAAAATTATGCATAATTTTTTTTTCTTTTTATTTATCCTCATGTTCTTTCACAGCAAAGCTGATTCGCTTTATGACCCACTAGAAAAGTATCTTGGAAAGATTGAAGGTAATGGCACTATACACGACTCACTGGGAAGTTATAAAGGAAGAGTTGAAAGCAATGGAGGCATATATAATTCTTTGGGAAAATACTTAGGAAAAATTGAAACTAATGGGCATTCTTATGATTCACGTGGTGGATATATGGGAAGGATAGACGGTTATGGTAATATATACGATTCATCAGGGAAGTTTAGAGCCAAGTTAGAAAGAAATGGAATTTTTTATGATTCCCTTGGAAGATATTTAGGTAAAATAATTAAGTAATAAGATATATTTAGGTAATTTTTTTTAAAAATTCTCTTATGTTTTTATCGATAAAAGCTACATCTTCTTGAGATGTTAACGTAGTTGACATTCCTCCAGCTAAATGACCATGTTTTGTGTTTATAACTTTTAGTTCAGCGTTCGGCATTCCTTTAACCTCAGGAATATTGTTACGTGCAGGAAAAGATAAATCAGTTGAACTTGGCATAACTAGAGCTGGACAATTTATATTTGCAAGAGCTTTTTTTGTGTTGTTGTTGAATTTTTCATGTTTTCCTATATCTCCCATTTGCCAAGTATTCAACATACCTAATAAATCATTTGCATCAATACTTCCAAAAAAACTATCCATAAAATTTAAGTATGACTCAGTATCTTCAAATCCATCAAACAAATTGAGATGTAACCCCTCTTCATATCCTTCTTTATCAAATAAAGTTGATGTATAATTTCTAGAAAAAGCCTTTAAACCTTTTTTAGGAGGTGAACTATAATCACCGTTATTATAATTAACATCTGATTGTAAAGCTAACTTACATCCCTCCAAAGTTATCCAATTCTGTGTTGTAGTTTTTGCAGTTCCACACAAGGGAATTATACCACCGGTTTTTTCTCCATGTAATGCACCCCAGTGAAAAGCCTGCTGAGCGCCCATAGAAAACCCCAAATACAGAAGTGGGTTAGTAATGCCGAAGTACTCTGATATAAGTTTATCTTGTGCATTGATATTGTCGTAATATGTAACAGAGGGAAATCTTGGACCATCTTGAAGGGGGCTAGTATTACTCGGAGAGGACGAATAACCACTGCAAAATAAGTTTGGTGTTATAATGCAATATTTAAGTGGATTTAGCGCTCTATTAATTCCATATGCCATCTGATTAAATTTGTGGCTTCCTGCAAAACAAGTAGCAAATATAATTGCGTTACTTTTTGATTGATTTAATTCACCATTAACGTTAACTAACAAAAAGGCATTGTTTAAAGTTTCTCCACTTTGAAGCTTAAAGTTCTCCAATGGAAATTTGAATGTATTACTGCTCCAAGGTAACTTTTTTTCATCTTCGGATATGTTTACTTTTGGAAAAAAATTGATAATTGGTACTGATGCCAGAGCAATTGTTTTTATTGAATATTCAATAAATTTTCTTCTATTCATCTATAATCTATAAACATTTAATATTTTATTATACTAATGCCTCAAATACTCTCAACATAATATGTTATTTTCATTGAGTACGAATAAAAGATGAATAATTTACTGGTTTAAAAAAAAAAGAATATAATGATATCAATGACTTAAAAAAAATAGTTTGACAAATGCATCGTATTTTAATATTTTTAAATATCACTCATCCGAGTTTTAGATTTTCTTTGACATCATATAGAAGCAATACATCTCTTCGCTTTTTTTTAATTATGAAGTTTTTACAATCACTTCATACTTGTTTAATTATATTCACCGATAGAGTTGTTTAAGGTGAAATAACAAGTTACGATCACCAATCTAGTTTAGATAAATTTAAAGGGATTTAATAGATGAAAGATACATTTATGCGAAGTTGTGAACATTGGAGTGAATCAAGTCGCAATGAAATGCAGAATTTTTATACTCTTGCCTCTATTGATTATAAACATCTAGCAGAGAAATTTAACTGGAAAGAATGGCTTGAAGCACATCAGGCTAATATTGGCAAGCGTGGACTAAAACTTCTAGATATTGCTTGTGGATCAGGTAAATTTCCTTCAGCACTAATTCAAAATGCTAATTTGTCAAACGCAAAAATATTACCAGTGGAATATTCACTACTAGATCCGTCTTCATTTTCAATTGCAGAAGCACGCAAGGTTATTCAGTCACCATTTAAAACTAGTTCAGAATTTGAAACTACTTTACAGGAATTTTCTTGTGAGCGAGAAACTTATGACATTATCTGGGCAACGCACGCTCTTTACGCAATTCCAAAAAACGAACTTAAAAAGGCTTTAAAACGTTTTATTTTTGGAATGGCTAGATCCGGTTTTATTGCTCATGCAAGTGAAAAATCTCATTACCTTCGATTTTACAGACATTATTTAAATGGTTTCAAAGGTGGTTCTGGAGAACCGTATTCAAGTGCTGAACAAATTTTACAAATACTAAAAGAGATTGATATTCCTCATAAAGTTAAGAAAATTACATACGAAAATGGTGTTTCAGAGACAGCATCTTTGCAAGTTGAAGGATATCTGCAACGTTGTGTTTTTGATGATACAATTGACCTTGAGAAAATGCTCAAAAATTCGGTTACTGGACCTTATCTAGACAATTGTATCAAAGATGGACAATGGTGTTTTAAGCAAGAAGTAATGATGATTTTTCTATCGAAAGATTAATTTTTATGACTAAGAGTAATTTTTCTAGATGTCGAATGTGAGAAAGCAATCATAATTTTTAATACATGTTTATAAAACGAATTTTACTCGCTACCACACCAGAACTTAGTCTAGGTTTATTTTTAATTTTTAGCTCGAGCGTTGGTCAAACTTTCTTTATTTCTCTTTTCTCTGGAGAAATAAGAAATGCATTTAATCTCTCTCATGGAATGTTTGGAATACTTTATTCCGTTGCAACACTAACAAGTGCTACACTTTTTTTTTGGTTAGGAAAACTCACAGACCAATTTAATTTGACTGTTCTTGGATTAATAACTCTAGGAATATTAAGCGGATTTTCATTTCTTTTATCAAGTGCTGAAACACTTCTCATACTTTTCTTGTCTTTATTAGGTCTTCGCTTGTTTGGTCAAAGTATGATTAGTCATATAGCAGTAACCGCAATGGCCCGCTGGTTTTCAAAGAAAAGAGGAAGAGCTTTAAGTGTTGCACTAATGGGACACCCTATTGGAGAGGCACTATTACCCTCTCTCATTACTTTCTTTTTATTTCAGTACACATGGCGAGAAATCTGGGTTGGAATAGGTACGTGTATAATAATTATTTTTTTACCTTTAGTTTACTGGCTTGGAAGACACATCAAATTAAATAAGCATGATTCATATAATAGTAAACAAACAAAATCAAAAAAAAATTTGATTGTTTCTTGGAATCGATCACAAGTCTTAAAAGATTTAAGATTTTACCAGGTTCTTCCTGGATTACTTGCTTCTCCCTTCATAGTGACTGGAGTTTTTTTTCATCAGATTCACTTGATTGAAACTAAATCTTGGTCGATTACACTTTTAGCATCCTCCTACCCTTTTTTTGCTTTAAGTGTGATTGGGGTAACTTTTGGGGCTGGCTGGATAATCGATAGATTCGGCACAGTGCATTTATTGCGTTTTTTTTTGTTACCGCTTGCATTTGGTTTGCTCTTAATAGTAGCTACAGACAAGGCATTTGCTATTCCTATATTTATGATCTTAATGGGAGCATCTGCTGGATCAGCAACTATTATCATAAGTACTCTGTGGGTTGAACTTTATGGAATTAATTATCTTGGTTCAATCAGATCTATGTTTTTTTCTATGGTTGTGCTTGCTACTTCAATCTCTCCAGCACTTATAGGATTATTATTAGACACAGGTGTAACATTGGAAATCCAATTTATTATATTTACAATTTATATCTTTATTTGCTCAATTATTTTTGCAATATTAACACCTAATCTTTTAATTGCTCGATCCCCTCCTTTATAGAGCTTTTTAGGATTTAGCAGCTCGAACTGATGTTATTTTCTTAATAGTTTAAAAACAAAAAAAGTAAGAATTCCAGATATTATACCTGGAGCTACCTCGTAAATATAAGTATTTAGTTCGTAATGTCTCCATACCATTAATGTTATCAAGGGTATAATCATCATCATTAATGATGAAAATTCAGAAACTTTTTGTTTTAGTGAGTTAACTATTAATAAAGGAGAAAAGCAACAAGCTAATGTTGACCATGACATTAAGACAAGGTTGAAGACGTTTTTACTATCATTTATTGCAATTGTAACAACAAAGACTGTGATAATTAAAGTTGCTAATTTATTTATTAAATAATTGTTATTTTTATTCAATGAAAGATCGTTTGTAATTGAAGCGGTACAAGCAAGTATTTGAGAATCTGCTGTTGACATTGTGGCTGCAAAAATACCAGCTAAGATTACTCCAACAAAAAATTCAGGTAATAAACTTTGTGCCAAAGTTGGTAAGGCTAATTCTGGGTCCAAATTGTTGGTTTCTGGGATTAGTAGTCTTGCTACAAAAGCCGCTAAAATGGAAAATAAATAGAATAAAGTATACCAAGTGTAATAATATATTCTTGTTTTTGGTATGTTTTTAGTACTATCAATTGTCATAAATCTTACCATAACATGAGGTTGACCTATCACACCCACACCTGAGAAAAACCAACCGATAATGAACATGTATGGAGCTAATAAAAATTCTGAAAAATTTGTTGATGGAAACCATTTCATATAATCTGGAGATATTTTGTGTAATTCATCTATGAAGATAGAAACCCCACCTACTTCTTTAATTCCAAAAAAAACCATTAAAAACATGGCAACTATCATTACAAAAGATTGAGCGGCATCCGTCCAAATAGAAGCTCTTATTCCTCCTGAAAAACAATAAAGTAATACAATAACTCCACCGATTATGGCACCTAGTCTATAATCTAAACCAAATATAACATGCATCGACTTACTTCCAGCATTAAGCTGAGCTGCTGCATATGTAGATAAAAAAATAAGAATGATTAATCCACCAAACAATTGTACATATTTATAATTTTTGCCATGCCATTGGCTTACCAAATTAGCAAAACTTACAACCTTTAATTCCTGTGATTTCTTCCTTAAATTTTTATGTACAAAAAGAGATGAAATAAAATCACCAAAAATCAGTCCAAACATTAGCCAGACAGATTGCAAACCATAAACATATGTAAACCCAATCTGACCAATAAACATGTATCCACTATTTGATGTTGCGATGGCTGATATAGCTGCCAACCATGGCTTAACTTCTTGATTTGCAAGGAGATAGTCTAGAGACGTATTTTTTTTCTTAAGAACTGACAAAGATCCTATCAACGTAAATAAGAAAAGAAATAAACAAAAACTAAAAAATATCATGAAGATATTATTTTTTTAGAGAGCAGATTTTTGAAGTCTTCTTTACTACTAATCGATTTACTGGAAGATTAAACTCACTAAAACCATCAACTGAAGTCTTATCAAAGTAATCTGAAAGTTCTGATACTAAAATCTCATAATGCTTGGACGATAGAACTAGTGAAGCGTAGAAAAAACCTGAAACTTCTTTAGCTAAAACTTCTGGGGTTTGTTTAAAAGAAAGCACATGAGGGGTAATATTTATTTCACAGTCATAAAATATATTTTTAACGAGTTCATCTAAAGTTTTTAAAGATCTAACCCTTGGATCACCTAATTCTAACAATCCATAATTAGGAAATATTTTTTGAACAAATTTATATATTATGTTGTGGATTTCTAAATATCCAGTTGCAGAATGTAAATCTCCATCAACAATTGCTGAGAAAATACCCTGATTTTTAAGTATCCTTTTAATGGTTTTTAACACCGGAACTAAAGGATCCATTAAAGTTAAAGCCCAATGACAAAATATAACGTCTTTTGAGGCATCTTTGATAAAGTTTAATTTTTGAGCCTTTGCGTTATAAAAATCTACATCTTGATCATAAAGTCTGGTCCGTGCGAGTTTAAGTTCGTTATCATTCATATCCACTCCGGAAAGTTTGACGTTAAATGGAAAACGTTTATTACAATACTCTAAAAGAACCCCACTTCCGCATGCCAAATCAAGAATATCGATATGAGAATTTGGATCGATAGTATCAATTAGTAATTCATAACTATTCTTTCCATTTGAATCACAACAACTGGTTGCGATCTTTTCAGTAAAACCTGCATATCTGTTGTGAATAGTGTGAAGATGATCTAGTAAATCTTGACTATTTGGGTTTTCACCTGAATCGATTTTATTCATCCATGAAGAGTTAAAGTTTTTATAATTATTTTTGAAGAGCATTAAATTTTTAGACTAAACTTGATTATTTGCAGGCCAACAAATTGGGTTTAAATTACTTGAGACAATTTCACCTGGCTTAGTTTCAGGAATAAATTTTTTCCAATCTCCTGAGATCATAGTAGGATTATTTACAACACGCGCACCGTCTGCAAAATAGGTATTGGCTAAAACAATTCGACTTTGGGTTGTTTTATTTTCAGAGGCAGTGTGGAAACTAAGATTATGATGAAAACTTACCTCACCTAATTCAAAAGGTTCTTCAACAATTGAAACTTTTTCCTTTTTAAAAATATCAATTATTTTTTTATCGTAACTAGTATCAAATTCGTTAAATTCAATATTTTCTACAAGTTTATAAATCTCTAATGGCTTTGCAAAAGTTAAAGGACCCATCTCAATCGGGATTGCTTGAGCAGGAATCCAGGCAGTTACCACATCATTTGTTTCTAATGGAAAATGATGATCATCATAATGCCAGGGTGTACGACCACAGCCTGATTCTTTAACTAAGGCGTTATCATGATAAAGACGAATTTTTTTTACTGAGAGTAATTCAGCACAAATCTTTGCAATACGTGAACTTAAAACAAATTCTTTGATTACAGTATTTTTTAACCACATCATTTCAAGACTTAAAAAACGATCTTTTTTATTTTCGTTATAATTTTCAAATGTCTTTTTTAAAAGCGATAGGATTTCATGTCTTAAAAGTTGAATTGCAGCTGGTGTTAAAACGTTCTTTAACTTTATAAAACCGTTTTTTTGAAAATTTGATATATCTTGTGTTGTTAGGTTGTAAGGTTCTGAGAGTTGCTGTTTTAAATCAATTTTTGATGCATCTTTTATATTTGGTGGTTCAGGCAGTTCTAACAGAACCTCCTTGGTTTTAGAATTTGAGTTATCAGCTAGAGAAACATACCAATCCCACCAAGCCTGATTATCCTTATCCCATTGCTTATTCTCACCGGTGCTTGATTCGCTGGATTTAAAATCGGTTTCTTTCTTTAAATTTATATTTTCAGTCATGTTTTAATATGTAATGAAAAGAAATCTTATTTGTATAAAATTTTAAATAATTACTATAACTAAATCGCATTAAATAGTTTTATTAATTTATACATTGTTTCTTTTGAATTACCTTTATTTAAAATTCTTAAAACTTGCTTGCTGAATTTTTAATTTCAGACTTAAAACATTTTGAATTTAAACTAAAAATAGCATAAAACATAGAACTTCTTCAAATTTTAACTATTTTTAAATATTATGGAAGTGCTTGAAAATCTAGCATACGGTAGAGGCGTTCTATTAATAATCTTCTTCCTTGGATTGATTATTTATCTAATTATAAAAAAAAATAAATAAATTCAATTGTTTACCCAAGAATCCTAGTTACATAACTTAGATATTTTTCTTCAAAAATATTTCACCATTAATTCTAATTTAGTCTAATAAATCTTTAATATTTCATTTGGAAATAGTATTAAATTCCCTTGCATAACTGCGAAGTTTATCAATCATCACATTTCGTTGTTTTTCCGACGAAATTGCTAACATTTTTATTAAAAGTATCTTGAAACGAGATAGTGAAGCTTGAGAAAAATCTTCATAATTGGGATTTATAATTTCATGGCCTCTTATCAAGAGTTTGTTTAAATAAGCATTAAGCTCTGCTTCATTTGGCTGAGATTTCATAAATCTTACGAATGCTTTTTGACGTAGTGTCCTGTTATGCAAACGAACCCTTGCGTCATTAAGCGTTTCATGCGAATGGGTTTCTAGCATTTCAATTTGAGCATTTGTTAGATCTCCAAAAAATCTTTTAAAATTTTTACTTAACTTATCAAAACGATCTTTATATCTTATTTCTCTTGGTTCCGAAAGCTTGATGATGCGTTCTTGTTGACGCATTAACATTTGCTTTTTCATAAATTCGATAGCTCCATCATTTTTGATGCGAATAAGAAACTTTGATGCATATGGTGTTAAACCAATAACAGTATCTTCAATTAGAATACGTCCTTCATCAATAACTATAGTTATTTTGTTTGCATCATATTCTCCCACTTCTAATGTATCTGCAATATTATCTAGGTAGGAAGCATAACTTGGCATCATTGATGTCCTGTGCCAATTTATCATTTCTGAAACTTGCTGATTCATCAGTAATTTTTCTTCTTCATCCAAATATAGAAAGTAATTAATCTCATCTTTGATGAATTTATCCGTAAATGAATAGATTAGTCGAGTACTTGAACAAGCCGTTACTAAAATGATAAAAAATAACAATGATAAGGAATGATAAACCTGTTGTTTAGAAAAAATTGTCATTACCATTTAATTTTATAGCTTGTTATAGTTGACGCAATTACGAAAAACTTTGTGCTTTTTTTTATTCTATAAATAATTTAAATAAACCAACTCTATCGTAACTAATCAAAACTAAGTGTGTTAAAATATTCATTTATGTCACCAGAATAAAAAATGCAGTCTCCTACTTTTGAATTATTTAAATGAACGCCTATAAAGAGTTCTAAAGTTTTTCGTAAAATTTCTCTGGTAAATATATCACCCTCTACATCAAGCTTTATAAACTTTTGAGTGATTTCATAAAGACCATTATTTTTATAATAATCGCTTTCTGAGTTTGACGATGCGTGTCTTATAACTTCATTATTATTTAAAAACTCATATCCAAATACTTGGTATTTTCCCTCACAAATAAGATTCTTTCCAATTAAATTATCAAATGACATTACTTCAAAAGATAGAAATGAATAAATAAATATTAGTAATAACTTTTTCATTAATTTTATTTCATTGTAAATGTTTTCAAAGGAATTAATAACCGGATTAATTTAATTACCTAATTCTGGAAAGGACAGTCCATATCATTCTCAAAGATATTAAATTTTTGAATACACCAACTACATAGGTAAAAGCTGCAGCTCGAAGAATAGAACG
>Ga0208390_1000700_pt1 | contig 12097 bp, 13 predicted proteins | sample Knorr_S7_td_Surf_FD_185594 | JGI IMG/M metagenome (GOLD analysis project Ga0208390, IMG submission 185594) | Marine microbial communities from Southern Atlantic Ocean transect - Knorr_S7_td_SurfaceA_ad_6m_LV_A (SPAdes) (version 2) | ecosystem: Environmental > Aquatic > Marine > Oceanic | place...
ATTTTTCAAGATAACAGGGTCTACAGACCTTACCACTTAAAACATCACAGATTTACTGAAACAGACAAAGATCCTGACTTAGCTTTAAGTGCACCTTTTCCGATAACTAAAAAAAGTTTTTTTAGAAAAGTTACTAGAGATCTTCTCGGGGTGACAGGTTATAGGAGATACTCTCGAGCCATATTGTCTATTTTTAAGACTGAAGGAGATAATTCATTAGATAAGACGAAGAAAATTTGGTTTAAGATTCATGGTTTCTTATTAACAAATACCTTTATCTTCGCTGTAGTTTCGATCTTCTTAGATTGGACGCTATATTTTCTGCTTTGGTGGTTACCAGCCTTCACTTATTACAGCTTGATTATAAGGATAAGGAATATTGCTGAGCATTGTGTCACATCTGGAACTACAGATTTAGATAATACAAGAACAACATTAACAAACCCTTTAGTAAGATTTTTAATGGCACCACATGGAGTGAACTATCATCTTGAACATCACTTATTTATGATGTGTCCATGGTATAACTTGCCGAAGGCACATTCCATGATGATTGAAAATGGATATGAATATAGAATGTGTATCGCAAATTCCTACAGAAGTGTTTTAATGAAAGCAGTGAGTGCCTAAATATGAGTCAAAATAAAGATAGTCTTAAAGATAAGCTAACACCTGAAGAGTATTATGTAACCCAAAATCATGGTACTGAACCTGCATTTAGTGGAAAATATGATTCTAATAAAATGCCTGGTACATATCACTGCGTGGTATGCGGGGCAGAAATCTTCAGTTCCAAAGAAAAATATGATTCTGGATCAGGTTGGCCAAGTTTTTTTCAGCCCTCTGTAGAGAGTAATATTGAAACTCAAGAAGACCGCTCAGCTGGTATGATTAGAACAGAAGTTCATTGCAATAATTGCAAGGCTCATCTTGGACATGTTTTTCCTGATGGACCTCAGCCAACAGGGCTTAGATATTGCATTAATTCGGTCTCAATGGATTTTACACCTTCCGAAGAGGACTAGGCCTGAGCCAAGTCGAACCATCTCAAAAAAAATCTTTAAAGCTCTTAGCTAGCAGTGGACTAGTTTCATTTTGGACTTTTGTATCAAGAATACTCGGATTGATTCGAGACATGGTTATCACTGGTTTGCTCGGAGCAGGAGTGGCATTAGACACCTTTGTGGTCATCATGAAAATACCAAGTGTTTTCAGGAGATTATTCGCTGAGGGAGCTTTTAATCAAGCATTTGTTCCAGTGCTTGCAGAGTATAAAGAAGATAACCCCAGCCAAATAAAAAACCTCATAAATAATACCTTTGGTGCTTTGTTTACCATTTTATTATTAGTCACAACTTTAGCTCTTTTATGTGCACCAATCTTTGTAATGATATTTGCACCTGGTTTTTATATGGAGCCTTTGAAAAAGGATTTGGCTATAGATATACTTCAGATTACTTTTCCTTATTTATTTTTGGTTTCCTTAGTGGCTTTTTCCGGCTCGATATTAAATTCTTACCACAAATTTTCGCTACCAGCGCTTACACCTTTATTTTATAACCTTAGTCTTATCATAGCTGCTGTCTGGTTTGCTCCTAAATTTGAACTTCCAATCTATGCTATTGCATGGGGAGTATTTGCTGCGGGTATCATTCAAGTCTTCATTCAAATACCTGCTTTAGTAAGTATAGGTTTATTGCCTAAATTCAAATTAAATATAAGTCATCCGGGTGTAAGGAAGGTGATGTATTTGATGATTCCAGGAATTATTGCTGGAGGGGTAAGTCAAATAAATATGCTTGTCGACACAATACTGGCTTCACTACTGCCTACAGGAAGCCCTAGCTGGCTTTATGTTTCAGACAGGCTAATGCAATTGCCTTTGGGAATATTCGCTATTGCTATTGGTACAGTGATTCTACCAAGATTATCGTCATTATTTGTGACAGAAGATAAAACATCTTTTTCTAATACTTTAGATTGGTCTATTAGATTAATATTGCTCATAGGGATACCAGCAGTTGTAGGCCTAATTATGCTTGCCGAACCAATAATCTTAACTTTATTTGAACGAGGAGCTTTTAATTCGCAAGATTCTTTGCAAGCTTCATATAGCTTGATTGCTCTAGCGTTTGGTTTAGTTGCATTTATGCTCATAAAAATTCTGACACCCAGTTTTTTTGCTCGACAAGAGCCTAAAAAACCTATGTATGTAGCTTTGGCTTCAATGATTTTGAACGCATTTCTAGCCTGGTTTTTAGGCTTTAATCTTAGTTATGGTCATGTAGGTCTTGCACTAGCCAGTTCCATATCAGCCTTTTTCACTGTATTAACCTTATTAATCCTTCTTAAACGCGATGATGTTTACAGGCCTTCAGAAGGATGGCTTTTATTTTGGTTAAGATTGGTTTTTGCCTCTCTGCTGCTAGTTCTGTTTTTAAGTTTTTTTGGTCAAGAAGTTGCCTATTTAAGAAACTCAAATGATTTTGAACAAATATTCTATCTTTTGAAGATGATCATCATTGGTATAGGTTTATATTTGATTACTTTAAGATTGACAGGATTAAAAATTAAGAGCTTTGTGAATTAGCATGTATCTAATAAGAGGAATACAGAATATAGATCTTTATCTTTCTAAATATAAAGATATTGATCTCATAGCAACTATAGGTAATTTTGATGGACTTCATCTTGGGCATCAGCACATCATTAAGAATATGAAAAAAGATGCTGCTCAAAATAATTGGCAGACTCTAGTAATTTTTACTGAGCCGCATGCAAAAGAGTTTTTTGCTGAGGCCTTAGGAACTGAAGAAGAAAAGCCACCTAGAATTTTTCCTTGGCCTGAAAAAGTAAAAAGATTAAGGGAATTAGGTGTGGAGTTTTCATTTTTCCTTAATTTTAATAATCAGCTTAGAAAAATGACTCCTGAAGATTTTATAAGTGAGGTTTTATCAAGATTGTCGATTAAAAAAATAGTTATAGGTGATGACTTTAGGTTTGGTGCAAATAGAGAGGGGGATTTTAATTTCTTAAAGAGCTGGGGCAAAGATAACGATATCTTGGTTGAAAATACAGAAACCTTTGAAGTAAATGGAGAAAGAGTAAGTAGTACTAGAATTAGAAATTCACTGATTTCAGGAAACTTTAGTGATGCGAAAGAACTTTTAGGAAAACCCTATTCTTTCTGCGGGAAAGTAGTTTATGGACAACAACTTGGAACTCAACTTGGTGTCCCTACCGCAAACTTATGGCTTCCAAAAAATAAACTTCCCATAGCAGGAGTTTATATCGTTAGCGTTGATTTAGGTGATGAGAAATATGGTGGTATTGCTAACATGGGTACAAGACCAACAGTGGATGGACAAAATCCAGTCTTGGAGGTGCATATTCTTGAGTTTTCAGGCAATTTATATGGAAAAAAGATTACTGTTGAATTCTTAAAAAAAGTAAGAGATGAAAAAAAGTTTGATGGTTTGGAAGCTTTGAAAGAACAAATTTTTAAAGATATTTCTTCCGCAAAGGAATATTTCAGTTAAAGTGCCAAAAATTAAATATGTCTGACTATAAAGAAACACTGAATCTACCTGATACCGGATTTGCTATGAAAGCAAATTTGCCTTCCAAGGAGCCGAAAATGATTGAATTTTGGGAAGACATGGATCTGCGCAAGGAAGTAGCTTCGGCAAGAGAAGGTAGAGAAAAATTTATACTTCATGATGGTCCGCCATATGCTAACGGGGAAATTCATATTGGACATGCCGCCCAGAAAGTCCTTAAAGATATAGTTATTAAATCTCAGACATTAGATGGAAAATATGCTCCTTATGTCCCTGGTTGGGATTGCCATGGCTTGCCTATTGAATTAAATGTTGAGAAGAAGAAAGGCAAAGCAGGTCATAAGGTTTCTGTGTCAGAATTTAGAGAAGCATGCAGAGAATATGCTCAGTCACAGATAGATATACAAAAGAAAGATTTCAAGCGATTGGGAATCATTGGAGACTGGGACGATCCATATGTAACTATGGACTTCGCTTTTGAGGCGAACATTATCAGGTCCTTAGGTAAAATAATTGAAAAAGGACATCTTCAAAGAGGAGATAAGCCTGTTCACTGGTGTGTTGATTGTGGTTCGGCTTTAGCTGAAGCTGAAGTGGAGTATCAAGATAAGATATCAACTTCTATAGATTTTATTTTTCCAATTGATAATAAAAATATATCGGAGATTTTTTCTTGTTCCTCAACTAATCATTCTTATGTGGCGAGTTGGACGACTACCCCATGGACTTTACCTGGGAATCTAGCTTTGACAATAAATGAATCATTTACCTATGAATTAATAGAGATACTTCATGATAATAAACCAATAAATATAATTCTTGCTCAAGATTTAGTCGATTCCACCTTAGAAAGGATTGGTGTTGATAAATTTACTTCTCTAGGAACTTGTAAAGGTACCGATCTACTTGGTTTTAATGCTAAGCACCCTTATCTTGATAGAAATTCTCTAATAATATCGGGTGATCATGTTACAACTGATGCAGGAACAGGAATAGTACATACCGCACCCGGTCATGGGCTAGAAGATTATGCTGTATGCAAGGAAAATGGTATTGATGTTCTAAATCCAGTTAAAGGAAATGGGACTTATAATGAGGACGTAGAACATTTTGCAGGGCAATTTGTCTTCAAAGCTAATGACAACATAATAAATCTTTTGGAAGAGCGAGGAGTTTTATTATCTAAATCGTCTTACGAACATAGCTACCCCCATTGTTGGAGGCATAAGACCCCAGTAATGTTTAGGGCAACACCTCAATGGTTTATTTCTATGGAGGAAAAAGATCTATTACAACATGCTCAAGATTCTGTCGATTCTGTTAACTGGGCACCAACATGGGGTAAGGCTAGAATGAGTTCAATGCTAGAAGAACGTCCAGATTGGTGTATATCTAGACAAAGGTCTTGGGGTGTTCCAATTGCTTTGCTGATACATAAGGAAACAGGAGAGCTCCATCCAGAAACTACAAAAATTATAGAAAAAGTAGCTGATTTAGTTGAAGTGGAAGGCATCCAAGCTTGGCATGATATAGAAATTAAGGATCTAATTGATGATCATGAGTCTTTCGAAAAAATAACAGATTGTTTAGATGTTTGGTTTGATTCTGGAGTGACTCATGCTTGTGTGTTGGATGTAAATGAAGATTTACAGTTTCCTGCTGATCTGTATTTAGAAGGTTCTGATCAGCACCGAGGATGGTTTCAGTCATCATTACTTACAAGTATCGCGATGAAAGAGGTTCCGCCTTACAAGGCAGTCTTGACTCATGGCTTTGTAGTTGACTCTGAAGGCAAGAAGATGTCTAAATCTCTAGGAAATGTCATTTCTCCTCAAAAAGTATGGGAGACGATGGGTGCTGATGTTTTAAGAACATGGGCGGCATCTACTGACTACACTAAAGAAATTGTTCTTTCTGATGATATCTTAAAAAGATCATCAGATTCCTACAGGAGAATAAGAAATACAATAAGATTTTTATTAGGAAACTTAAGTGATTATTCTGGACAAAAACTGGCACCTGAAAAACTTACAGAATTAGATAAATGGATGATTCTTAAGACTAAAAATCTTCAAGAGGAGATAATAGAAGACTATCTAAATTATGACTTTCATCATGCGTTTCAAAAAATTCATAATTTTTGTGCAAATGATTTAGGTGGATTTTATTTAGACATACTAAAAGATAGACTTTACACAGCTAAATCAACTTCAGATGCTCGTCTATCTTCACAGATTGCTCTCTCTAATATTTTGCAAGCATTATTAAGATGGATCAGTCCAATTCTATCTTTTACTGCAGAAGAAGCATGGCAACTATTAAATAATGATACTAAATCAGTCCATCTCCTTGAGTGGTTTGATGAATGGGATGAGATAGGCAACTTGAAGTTCTCTAATGATGAATGGACCAAGATTTTAGAAATCAGATCAGAAGTGAATAAGCATATAGAAGAAGCAAGAAATAATGAAATCATTGGATCTTCATTAGAGGTGGAGTTGGAGTTATTTTGTGAAAAAGATATTAAAATTCTTCTTGATAAATTTTCTAGTGAATTAAGATTTATTTTTATCACTTCTGAAGCAAAAGTCTCAGATATCGGGCAACAAGGTAAAGATTCAGCCATTCAAGGAATGAGAGTTCAAGTAAAGAAGACTAATCACCAAAAATGTGTTCGTTGCTGGCATAGCAGACCAGAAGTTGGAACAATTCAAGGACATGAGTCTATTTGTCAGAGATGCTATGATAATGTCAAAGGAAATGGTGAAATAAGGATTTTTGCCTAATTGTGACTTATTCACATGAAAAAGATTATTTTCCTTGTATCTCTCATTTTTACAGATCAACTAAGTAAGTACCTTGTAGTAAAAAATTTTTCCATAGGGGAGAGTTTAAACTTGCTACCTATTTTAGATATTTATTTAATATTTAATACTGGTATAGCTTTCAGTTTATTCGATGATGGAGGAGATTTAGGGAGATGGATTCTAGTCACTTTAGTTTCTTTTGTTTGTTTATATCTGGTTTATATTTTGGTTTTTGAAACTTTAAATAAATATGAATCCTTAGCATTATTATTCATACTGTCAGGAGGGATTGGAAATTTAATAGATCGTAGCTTTAGAGGTTACGTAATTGATTTCATTAATTTTTACTATGAAAACTACTCATTCTACATTTTTAATTTTGCGGATACATTTATAACAATTGGAGTAATAATTTATATTCTTGATATAGTAATTTCAAAACTTAGACTAAATGGAAATAAGACTAGCTAATACTCGTGGTTTCTGTGCAGGAGTAGACAGAGCCATAGAGATCGTTAAGAAGGTTATCGAAATGCATGGCGCTCCTGTATACGTAAAACATGAGGTAGTCCATAACAAAACCGTTGTTGAAGAATTGAAGCGATTAGGTGCAATTTTTGTAGAAGATATTAAAGAGATACCAGAAGGGGAGGTCGTTGTTTACAGTGCTCATGGTATTTCAAAAGCAGTTGAATTTGAATCTGAAGTCAGAAAACTAGATGTATTTGATGCGACATGTCCTTTAGTAAGTAAGGTACATGCGGAAGTTAATACATATGCGAGGATGGGGTTTGATTGTTTGCTAATCGGTCATAAGAATCATCCCGAGGTAGAGGGAACAATGGGACAGTTTGATACATCATTTGGAGGAACGATTACTCTTATTGAAGATATATCAGATGCTAAAAAGCTAAATTTTAAAGATTCGTCTCGTTTGGCATTTGTCACGCAAACAACTTTATCTGTAGATGATACAAAAGAAATAAAAGATTTTCTGATTGATAGATTCCCAAATATCAAGGGCCCAAAGAAAGATGATATTTGTTATGCTACCCAAAATCGACAGGACGCAATTAAGCAATTAGCTCTAGAGTCCGATCTAGTGTTAGTTATTGGTTCTGAAAATAGTTCTAACTCCAATAGACTCAGAGAAATAGCTGAACGATCAGGAGTTGAGGCCTATCTAATTGATACTATCGGCGATTTACCCTCAGATTGCTTAAAAGGCAAATCTAAAATTGGCCTTACTTCAGGGGCTTCTGCTCCAGAACATCTTGTGTCAGAAGTTATAGATAAACTTACTTCATCTTATGGGTTTAATTTGGTAGGAAATAAAAAAAGAACTGACGAAGGAATATCTTTTAGACTACCCAAAGGCTTAAGATAATCTCCTAGGAACTTTCTCATACATAAGATGCCTAAGAATTAAAGAGGTGAAGAATATGAAATTAAAATATTTTTTTGGGACATCATTAATTGTACTGCTCTCTTTGAAGGTTAGCACAGCTTCCAACATGTCAGGACAACTACATGAGATGGATATTGATAAAGATGGATCCATCAGTCTTGAAGAGTTTAATTCAAATACTTTAGACCGTTTTAGTTTGATGGATCTAGATAGTGATGGAACTCTTTCAAAAGACGAGTTTCTTGCATCAAGCAATTTACGTTTTGAGAAAATGGATTTAAATTCTGATGGAGTACTCAAAAGAAGAGAAATAAGAAAAGGTTTAAAGCAAGCCAGAAAAGATAAGAAGACTTATGACATTAGAGAAAAAAAACAGCCAAAACCATTCATAAAACAGTAGAGGAATTCTTTTGCAGATTGATCAATCATTTCATTTAAAAGAAGCGAAAATCTGCTTGTCTGAAAATTGCTCTGAGCGAAAGACAGAAGAAATTTCTCTTCTTGTAATTCATAATATCAGCTTACCTCCCGGTGAATATGGAGGAGGTTATATCCAAAAACTTTTTACTAATGATTTAGATCCAAACGATCATCCTTACTTTAGTGAAATATACGATTTAAAGGTTTCTAGTCATCTTCTAATAGAGCGAGATGGATCACTTGTTCAGTTTGTACCATTCAATAAAAAAGCTTGGCATGCTGGTGTGTCATCATTTAAAGGTCGCGAAAATTGTAATGAATTTTCCATAGGAATTGAGCTTGAGGGTACTGATGAGAATACATATACAGAGGATCAGTATCATGCCCTAATAGATATAACCAAAGAATTGATGCTTGTTTTTCCAGATATAAAAAAAGAAAACATTGTTGGGCATTCTGATATTGCACCTGGCAGAAAGACAGATCCTGGAAAGGCATTTGACTGGCATTATTACTTGTCTAATCTAGTGTAAATCTTTTTGGTAACTCATGAGAGTGTTACACTTCGATTGTTTGTTAATTATTTTCACTATCTGATTGGCAAACTTTTTCTAAAAGTAATTTGGAGGTAAGCATTATGGCTTCTTTTGATATTAAATCTGAGCTTGATCATCATGAGGTTACTAATGCCGTAGATCAGGCTAATAGAATTTTACAAAATAGATTTGACTTTAAAGGTACTGGAGCTGCGTTTAGTATCAGTGAAAAACAGATAGATTTGTCTGCGAATGAAGAATTCCAAATTCATCAAATGTCTCCTTTACTTAACGAATCTCTTGCCAAAAGAGGAATTGACCTAAAAAGCTTAAAACCCAGAGAAATTCAAGTTTCTGGAGGATCCGCACAACAAACCATAGACTTACAAGAAGGGATTGATAAAGAGCTTGCAAAAAAAATAACTGCTTTGGTCAAGCAATCAAAGTCAAAAACTCAAGCTTCTATTCAGGGAGAAAGCATAAGGATTACTGGAAAAAAAAGAGATGAATTACAAGCTATTATCCAGCTTATAAAAGATCAAAGTTATGATATTCCTTTGCAGTTCGTAAACTTCAGAGACTAAATTTCTAAATGTTAAAGAATTTTACTATCGGTAGCTTAGGCTTCTCGTCGGGCTTGCCTTATATTCTGATTTTTTCAACCTTGGGTGTTTGGTTAGCGGATATTGGTATTGACCTTACGCTAATAGGTTTTTTTGCATGGATAGTCTTAACATACTCCTTAAAGTTTCTTTGGGCACCATTAGTAGATAACTTTTCAGTGCCTTATCTTAATAGACTTGGCTATAGAAAAAGTTGGATATTGCTATCTCAGATATCTATAGCGATTTGTCTTCTGCTTCTTTCTATTGTTAACCCACTTGATAGTTTGCAGGTGTTTGCGTTAATTGCCTTTCTGGTAGCCTTTTCAGGATCGGTACAAGATATTGCCATTGATGCTTTTAGAATTGAGCTTGCAGATTTAAATCAGCAAGGCAACTTAGCAGCTAGTTATCAATTTGGTTACAGAATTGCGATTCTAATCTCAAGCTCATTCGCATTAATCTTTGCTTCAGACTATGGCTGGAATTTAACTTACCAAGTAATGTCTCTTTTGATGTTAATCGGCATCATAGGTGTTTTGATTTGTCCTGAAGAAGTAAATGTGAATTTAAAAAGATTAACGCTACAGAATTCTATAGTTGAACCCCTGAAAGATTTTATTACACGATTTGGACTATACTTTGCATCCTTTCTTCTCATGATTGTTGCAACCTATAGGCTTACCGATATCGTTATGGGTCCAATGGCTAGTCCATTCTATTTAGAAAAAGGTTATACACTTAAGGAAATTGGTTACATTGTTAAAGTTGTTGCTGTCATTGCTTCGATAGTTGGGTTTTTTTTAGGGGGTCTTTTGGTTAAAAGGTTAGGAGTAAAAGTCACTCTCATTATTGGCGCTTTTCTTGTACTGATGACTAATCTATCTTTCTCTTTGGTAGCTGTACTTGAAAAGGACCTATATCTTCTTGGCTGGGTCGTTGGAGCGGATAGTTTGGCAGCTGGAGTTGTAGGCACGGCAAATATAACTTTCCTCACAAGTCTAGTCTCAAAAAAATATACAGCTGTTCAATATGCTCTTTTGACTTCATTCATGATGTTACCAGGTAAATTTTTTAGCGGTTTCTCAGGAATGTTAGCGAATTTCATGAAATATGAATTTGGTGAAGAAAATGGATGGATGGCTTTTTTTATATTCACATCTCTTTTAACACTACCCAGTTTATTGCTACTTTTTTATTACATCAGACGTAATAATCTTAATGATTAAAATATATAGACTTGTATTTCTGTTCTCTGTTTTATTTATAAGTTATGCCGCAATTACTCCATTGGAAGGCAGCACATCGACACCTTATATAGATAAGTTATATCATTTTGCTGCATTTTTAATACTTACATTTTTTATGGACCTTTCTATAAAAAAACCACTTTTATTGAGTAAAGCCGCATTATTTTTTCTTATCTCATATGCGTTTTTAATTGAATTAGTACAATATTTTTTACCTTATAGATCTGCAGAGGTTTTAGATTTCATCTCAGATTTATCAGGAATACTTGTTTATTTGTTATTCGCCCCAAAAATAAATATAAGGCATTCGCAATGAGATACTTTTTTTTATTTTTAGTAATATTTCCTTTCATAGAAATATATACCCTTATAGTTATCGGAGGAAGCATTGGTGCTTTAAATGCCATGCTCTGGATTTTCTTTTCAGGAATAATAGGATTATATTTATTGCGTAATCAAGGCTTAAAGACTCTACTGGATATACAATCTAGAAAATCTGTATTTGAGCCAACTGCAGATAATTTTCTAAAGACAATTTTTACACCTATAGGTGGGTTTTTTCTTTTAATTCCAGGTTTCATAACAGATGTTATTGGTATTTTGGTTCTCTTACCTATAACTCGAATATTCATTTTAGGCCTTCTCTTCAGTTATCTCAGGCCGATTGGCCAAGTAAGTGGCACAAATAAAAATAATGGGGACTGGATAGAAGGTGAATATAGGAAAGATAAATAGAAAAAAAACTTGAAAAATCCCTGAAAACCCCAAAATATTTAATGTGAGAGGTTAGGACTTTTAAAATTCAGCATTGACGTGTGCTTTCAACTGATTAGAATGTCGAGCCTTTCATAATAACAATTTAAATTTTTATTAAATTTTGGAGAAAATAGATGAAATTTAGACCACTAGCAGATCGTGTCTTAGTTAGACGCACTGATGAAGAACAAACTACTGAAGGTGGGATTGTTCTACCTGGATCAGCAGCAGAAAAACCCTCACAGGGTGAAGTAATAGCTGTAGGGCCTGGAAAAACTTTAGATAACGGTGATTCACAAGCTGTTTCAGTGAGCGAGGGCGATTTAGTCGTTTTTGGTCAGTATGCCGGAAGTAATACGGTAAAGGTAGATGGGGATGAACTTGTAATTCTTAATGAACAAGACATCCTTGGTGTTTTAGAAAATTAATTTATAAAAGAGAGGAAAATAATGGCCAAAGAAGTCAAATTTAGTGATGTCGCTCGCCAAGGTATGTTGGCAGGAGTAAATATACTTGCTGATGCTGTAAAAGTGACATTAGGTCCAAAAGGAAGAAATGTAATTTTAGATAAGTCATTTGGGGCTCCCACGGTAACAAAAGACGGTGTTTCGGTTGCTAAAGAAATCGAACTTCAAGATAAATTTGAAAACATGGGTGCACAAATGGTTAAGACCGTTGCATCTCAAACTTCAGATGAAGCTGGTGATGGAACAACAACAGCTACAGTGCTAGCTCAATCTATAGTTAATGAAGGGCTT
>Ga0208390_1000703_pt1 | contig 12084 bp, 8 predicted proteins | sample Knorr_S7_td_Surf_FD_185594 | JGI IMG/M metagenome (GOLD analysis project Ga0208390, IMG submission 185594) | Marine microbial communities from Southern Atlantic Ocean transect - Knorr_S7_td_SurfaceA_ad_6m_LV_A (SPAdes) (version 2) | ecosystem: Environmental > Aquatic > Marine > Oceanic | place...
AAAAAAGAAATGTTTGAAGATTTAGTTGATGTTTTGACTCCTATATACAAGAAACATTTAACCGAACAAGACCTAAAAGACGCTGTCGCCATGTTCAATACTCCCATTGGGAAAAAAATAGCTGAAAAGAATCCAATTATTGCAAAAGAAACCATGGCTGCCTCTATGAACTGGGGGATGGATCTCGGAGCAAAAATGCAACAACTTATGAATTAGGAAGTTATAATTAGCTAAATCCATTTTTTTTAAATGAAAGAATATAAATCATTCGGGTACGACTATACGCCTTTAGTGATAGCTGGCATTATTGTTATTTATTCTGTTTTGGGTTACATCTTTGATTCATCCCACGATAATCCAATATCCAGAGCTTTCGTTGAAAATAATTTTGAGTATATTTTAGGTTTGTGTGTGGTTTTGGTTTTGTACTCGTTCAATATTATTAGTGTCGATAAAAAAGGGATTAAAAAAACCTTGTTCTTTATTCCCATAATTACAAAAAATTATACCTGGAGTCAAATTAAACATTATGCCCATGTTAAAGAAGAGTGGGATAATAGCAGCAGATATCAATTCAAAAGGACTTACATGACCATAGAAACAATATGGTTTATAAACTTTAATGATAGAGTTTGTTTGAGAGTGAAAAAAAATAGACAAAAAATAGAAGAACTAATGACTGAGGTAGATAAATTTGAAGATAAATTTGAAATTGAATTAAAATATAGGGATCCTTTCTTTACTAGTAATGGTTTAAGAAAAGTTAAATACCCAAAAGAAGAAACCAAAAATTAGTTAGTAAAGTTTTTTTAGCTAGGTGCTTTTTTTTAAAAAACATGTCCTTTAATCTATCGATTTAATTCTTTTTCTGTTATCACCTGAGTCAGTATCTATTAATTTGTTGTAAGGATCAATCCCAACCTCAATAGGCTCTTTATCAACTATTATAGAAACAGTATTATTGATAGCTGATATTTTATGTTTTTCGAGGTAAAGTTCAGACTCCTCTTCTTCTTCAATACCAAAAACACCAATATCAATATAGTCTTCTAAATAAACTGAATAAAAAGGTTTGTTTTTGTCCTCGTTTTGATAAAAAATTGAATCAACTTCGCGGTCACCATAATTTATTTTACCTTTTTCATCATTTCTGTATTTACTTACGGTAAATTCAAAATCAACTTGAAATTTTCCGTCTTTTAATTTTTTAGATGTAGCTGAAACTGCATTGTTGTCATATAGAGTAATTGTTTCAAACATATCCTTTAAAACGTATTGCAAAGAATCAGGTGTTTCCTCTTTTAAATAATCTAAAAGTTCTAAGGTGGTAGTGTACGGGGGTTCCTGAAAAGCAACGCTCTTTACATACTTAGAAATAGTATTGTTTAATTTTTTTTCTCCTAAATAATCGCTTAAAGCATAAAAAACTAGAGAGCCTTTTTGATAGTGGATGTATCCTTGTCCATCGTTGTACATTAATGCATTTTCTCTCTTTGTTTCAAAAGTTCTACCGCTCAAATAATCGTCCAATGCTTTTTTAAGAAATTTTCTCATTTTATTTTTCCCGTTAACCCTTTCAATGATTTTTAATGCGACATATTCAGATAAACTCTCTGACATAACAGTTGCGCCTAAAACATCTGCGCCTATTACCTGATGAGCGAACCATTGATGGGCTACTTCGTGGGCTGTTATGTAAAAAGGATAATCATTTCCTCCCTTGCTTGAGTCATCAACATCAGCTATAAAACCAACGCCTTCTGAAAAAGGGACTGTGTTTGGAAATGACTGAGCAAATGACCCTAATATTCTTGGAAATTCAACAATTCGCATTTGCCTGTGTTGGTATGGACTAAACTGAGTGGAACAATATTCCAAAGCAGATTTCATGCCTTTCATCATTCGATCTAAGTTATATTCATGCCCCTTGTGATAATAAATTTCCAAGTCTACATCTTTCCATGTGTCCTTTTTTACTTGGTATTTGGCAGAGTTAAAAGCGTAAAAATTTAGAATCTTGCTATCCATTTTATAATGGAAATAACGCCGGTCACCTTCAACCCATTCTTTTTGTAAATAACCTGGTGCTATTGCTATTTGCTCTTTATCTGTACTAACAATTGCCTCAAAATCAATCCAGTCAGAATCTGAAGAAATGTAAGTGTTGCCAAGAGCTGTTGTGTCCGATGGATGAGGCTTTAGCTTATTTGGGGGTAGTTCATATTTCTCTCTGGTTTTATCATCGGTAAGTTCACCTCCTGGATATCCAAGAGATGGAAAAACAGAGTTATTAATAAACGTTCCGTTACTTAAAATTGGAGAATTGTTTCTAAGAAGCGTGTTCCTCTTGTTTTTGACTGTAAAGTTAAGTTTTAATGAATCTCCTGGAAGGATAGGGTCTTTGAAGTGATAAATATCAAAGTGATAAATTGTATCCTCTAAAACTAGGGAGTTAGGTTTATCAAATTCAAAGGTGCTTATTCGACTAGAGTGATCTAGAAACAAACTATCTATTGGCGCTCCAGATTTATTAATCATCACATAATTACCAGATGCTTCAAAATCTCTTGTTTTTGGAAAAAGATTAACATTAACATTTACCGAAACAATCCTTGGCTGAGCGTATTTTTCAAATTTCTTATACTTTTTTTCCCATTCCACAATGGCAATTTCTCTTTCCTTTGAAGATTTTCTAACATTCTTAATGTTGTTGATATAATAAATATAACCTCCTATTGAAAAAAATAAGACAGTAAAAGTTGAAATAAAAAAAGGTTGCCACCCATTGAATCGCTTCTTTGCTTTAGTAAACCGCTCAAAAAAACTACTGCTTACTCCGCGATTATAAAACAACAATGTAAGTATGTAAAAAACAACCCCAAGACATACCCAATAAATTTTGTAAACAAAGTATCTGTTTATGGTTGAACCATATCCGTTCATATCTGAATAAGAATAACCAGGCCCTTGGCTATATTTATATATAGATTGTTCCACTCCTGCCAAGTTTGTAAGAGGAATACCTATGAATAAAACAATCATGATGAATAGTCCCAAATAAGGGTTAGATATCAGAGTCTGGACCAAAAAAGAAAGAAAGGCCCAGATTATATAGTAAATTAAACTCAATACTAATAATTCATAAACATATAAGTTCAACTCAAAATCATAAAAACCTTTGCTAATTTGAAAAATTAGACCAGAAATCATAACTAATGAAAGCAAAACCATTTGCATTTTTATTATTGCTAAAAACTTTGAACCAAAAAGAACCCAGTTTTTTACAGGTGTTGTGTCAATTAACTCGCTAGATTTAAAAATTCTAGAGCGATGGATTAGCATTCCAGCATATAAAAACGTACAAATATTAATTGATAATGCAAGGGTTTCTCCTGCCTGCAGCATTCTCCATGTCCTAGGAAGTGTAGCAGTGCCAAAGATGTTGCCTGTTTCAAATAAGCTTAGAATATTGATAAGTAATCCAAATAAAACAATACATACAAAAGGAATGCTCTTAAAAATATATAAGAAGTCAACATTTGAAAGTTTATTGAGAAGCTTTAGTTGCGAGAAAAATCTAAAGTCTAAGTTAACTTTGGGTAAGTCTATGTTAATAATTCCAAGAAAGTTATGCTTTTTGAGGGTTTTTAACTTTTTCTTTTTTAAGGAAAAACTTATTGGATTTTGACTAAATGAAAAAGAACGATATATAAATCCAAACAGTGTTGCAGATACTCCGAGCCAAATTAGACGATTATAAATCACTACCCCTTTAATGGGAATATAAAGCTCGTTCTGTTCAGCAACTGTCCAATATTGAGTGTAATATTGTAACGCAATATCACCAAAGGGGTCTATAAGAGCAGAAAAAAATCGGTTTTCCACCTCTTCAGAAAAACCAACTAAGAACCCCTGTAGAATTATTAGAACTAAAACAAAAATAAAACCAGCTGAAATGTTTCTGGTAAAAGTTACCACCCCAAAAATTAATAAACCAGAAAAAATAAGGTTTGGTAGGATATAAATAATATAAACATCAATATATGGCCTTAATTCAAATGGTTTTAAAAGGTCTGGGTTTGTTCCAGGTAAAATAAACCCTAACGATATGGAAAATGCTATTATAATTATTATCAAATGAACTATAAAAACACCACTGAGAAATTTGGCAAAAAGATATTGTGTTTTTGTAAAAGGATAAGAATAAAGTATATAATGAACATCAGATTTATAGTCTCTATATATGCTTACACCAATTATTGAAGGATATAAGAAAATAATTAATGAGCTTAGTCCTGCAAATAGTCCAAATATGGCATATGGAGAGTTAACAACCCTTGAAGAACCTACTGTTGCAGTAATTGAGTCAAATAACCCCGCTGAAGCTCCTGAACTAAATAAACCAATTGCCAAAAAAATAATGGCATATATATAAAACGCAGGTCTTTTGAACCAGTAACTTAATTCATTTGAAAATATATTGTAGAACACTTAATACTAATTATGAATTTGATTTTAATGTAGTAAAATACACATCCTCTAAATTTGGATCAACCTTTTTAAATCCTTTATCTGGGCAAATTTCTGAATGAACACGAATATTCATTGAGTTATCTGGATTAAAACTTGTAGATAATATATTTAATTTATTATTTAAACTCTCTATGTCAGCTTTTTCAACAATTTTTGTCCATATTTTACCTTTTAGCTCCTTAGTTGAATCTTCTGGTTTAATTTGTTTTAGAATTCTGCCATTGTTCATAATTGCCATATTATTACAAAGTTCTTTTACGTCATCAACAATGTGAGTAGAAAAAATAACCGTAGAATTTGATCCAACTTCCCTCAAAACATTTAAAAAACGTTGTCGTTCAGCAGGGTCTAGACCTGCTGTTGGCTCATCGACAATAATTAATTTAGGATTATTTATTAAAAGCTGCGCTATACCAAACCTTTGTTTCATTCCTCCTGAAAATCCACTTACATTTTTCCATCTTGCGTCTTCAAGATTAGTAATTTCAAGAAGCTTTTTAATTAATTCCACTCTTTCCTTTTTATTAGAAACACCTTTTAAGACTGCAAAATAGTTAAGCAAACTATCTGCTGTCATTTTTGAATACACACCAAATGTTTGGGGCAGATAACCTAAAATTTTTCTTAAAGAAATGTTGTCCTTAAGAACGTTTATATCATTAAAAAAAACTTCTCCCGCATCGGGGCTTTGAATTGTAGCAATGGTTCTCATTAATGAAGATTTGCCGGCACCATTGGGACCTAATAACCCAAACATTCCAACTCCAATTTCAAGATTTACACCATCTAATGCCTTGACACCATTTTTATATGTTTTAGACAGATTTTTTACAGAGAGTTTCATAAATTAAACACTTATATTATTTTTGAATATTAAATTAAATAATTTTTTATGAAATATTACATTTTAGCATTTAAAAAAGCCTTTGATTTTCAGGGAAGAGCAAATAGACCAGAGTTTTGGTACTTCACGCTTTTTAGTACAATAGCATCTTTTATATGCTCGATAATTGATTCTCAATTACTATCTACGTCAGCGGGTGAAGCCGGGTTGATGAGCGGAATATACTCCCTCATTGTTTTCATACCTAGTTTGTCTGTGACAATTAGAAGGCTTCACGACGTGAATAAAAGTGGATGGAATCTTTTATGGATCTTAACAGGAATAGGTTTCTTTTACATTATTTATCTAGAAATAATAAAAGGCACAGATGGGCCTAATAATTATGGTGAAGTTTCTGCAAATTGAAAATACTCATAATTTGATTTAGAACTCTTTATAGTTTAATTTTTTGGTGAGTAATGTTTTTTTCTCAGCCAAAATGCTACCCTAACCAATAAAATCAATGCAGGTACTTCCACCAATGGACCAATTACCCCTGTGAATGCCTGACCTGAATTGAGGCCAAAAACGGCAATGGCCACAGCTATTGCTAATTCAAAATTATTACCGGCTGCTGTGAATGCAACTGCTGCATTTTTATCGTATTCTGCACCCATAGCCTTACTAACAAAAAATCCAATCAAAAACATGATAGAGAAGTAGATTAATAGTGGAATGGCTATTCTCACTACATCCATTGGGATTTGTACAATCAATTCTCCTTTTAACGAGAACATTACAACGATAGTAAACAACAAGGCAATTAAGGTGATCGGTGAAATCGTCGGGATGAATTTGGTTTTATACCATTCTTCTCCTTTTGCTTTCACTAATATGATTCTGCTTAGTAGGCCCGCTAAAAATGGAATGCCTAAGTAGATGGCAACACTTTCAGCAATCGTGGCAATGGAGATTTCGACAATTGCTCCTTCAAACCCGAAATAAGGAGGAAGTACCGTGATAAAAATCCAAGCATAGAAACTATATGCAAATACCTGAAAGATGCTGTTGAAGGCTACCAATCCAGCACCGTACTCGCTACTACCTTCTGCCAAATCATTCCATACCAAAACCATAGCAATACATCTTGCTAATCCTATTAGGATCAAACCAACCATGTATTCAGGATAGTCCTGCAAAAAGATTAATGCCAAAATGAACATCAACACAGGGCCAATTATCCAATTGAGAATAAGCGAAATGGATAACACTTTAACATTTCTAAAGACCTGTGGTAACAGTTTGTAATTAACCTTGGCTAGTGGTGGGTACATCATCAAAATTAATCCTATTGCAATAGGAATGTTGGTGCTCCCACTGCTGAAAGAATCTATAAAACCTGGTGTTGATGGAAACAGGTAGCCAACACCTACACCTATGGCCATCGCAAGGAATATCCAGAGTGTTAGGTATTGGTCAAGAAAACTGAGTTTTTTTTTGGTCGTCATTTGGGTATGTTCACTTTTGAGAATACATAAAACATTTCACTGGCAATTTGCATAGACCGTTCGTCATACCTTGCTGATTCTTCAGAGGTATTATCAAATGCCTTAGGATCTTCATATCGGACAGGGATTCTTTTTTCTGTACCGGATATAAACGGACAGTTCTCATCTGCATGAGAACAGGTCATCACTGCTGCAAATTGGTCTGCTTCATTAATAGGGTCATCAAAGAGTTTTGAAAATGCACTGATCGGTTCATTGTCATCTGAATTAAATACAAAATAAACGGGATTGGTATCGCCTTTGGCTTTTACTCTGAAACCACTTCTTTTAATAGATGCAGCCGCTCTTTCATTAAAGGCTGTTACTTCAACACCACCAGAATAACAATTGGCAGGAACACCGAAATAGTCGGCTGCTGTTTGTGCCCATATTTGTGAAAACTGGCTTCTACGGGAATTGTGGGTACAGATAAAATTGAGGTTGATGTCTTTTACCTGATCGATTTTAGATTGAATGTATTCGATTAGTGGATTAAGCACCTGGATACGCTCCACTGAGATGTTTAATTGCCTTGCTTTTTCTATCGTAGATTCAACCGTTGGAAGCATTTTTAATTTTTGTGTCTGCATGATTTTATATAATCTATACTGATTAACAACAACCAGAACCCGGAGCACAGGAGCTCTCTTGAGCCTGCAGGGTAGAAAGTCTTAATCTTGGTTTTTCCTGCGGAATACCGCATTTGTCTTTTGCAAGGCAATCAGTCTGCGTAGATATTAGTATAAAAACGCCGTTTTTAAATTCTAATCCATACTTACCGATAGTGTCTCCCTGATATTCTACTTCAATTTCATGGTTTTCAAGACCCAATTTTTCTTCTGATAGCTGGATGATTGAGCGAAGTTTCTGAACACTCAATCTATGGTCATAATCTGTAGCTGTAAATAATTGAAAATTGATGACGGATTCTTTGCGGATAGTTCCTCCACAATCGATAAACTGCTTTTGTATGTTACCCACCTCAGTGACATGAAAGTGGAGTGGTACTTGTTCACCATTAGGCAGGGCGAATGTCACCTCATTGACCTTCGATAAAGCTGATTTGATTTCTGATAATTTCATTCCTATTTATGTTATTGCAATATTGCGATACGATTAAACAAATTTTTTTAACAACATTCTCTCGATGAAGGAGTATCAAACTGATTGAATATTTCATTGAATTGACCATTGATTTCTGCCCACCGAACGGGACTGATACAATAGCTGATTCGAGACCCTTCTATAGTTCCCTGAATAATACCAATGTTCTTTAATTCCCGAAGATGCTGTAAGTAAAAATCCGACATTAAAAGAACTAAGTTAAAAATAATTACAGGTTAATAGAGTAGCCCAATGAAAATTTTAATCCTGGGTCTCTAAATGTATAAATTTGATCAATTGATCTGAATGACTCTGCATAACTCTCTCTTTTGCTACCCAGTATATTTTCAACTTTTAAATTAATGGATTTTTTACTCTCTTGACCAAAGCTTTTTGAAAAAGTGAAGTTCAAACTTTCAAATGGATGAGTATATATATCAGGATTATAACCAGCACCAACGACTTCTAGAGTTTTACCTTGCATGTTAAAGTACAGGCCAGCTCTTGTTCCATTTTGATTGTTGAAATCTAAACTAGCGTTAATCAAATATGGTGATTGACCCTGAAGTTGTCTTGAGCCTGTAAGCGTTTCACCATCTCTAAGTGCAAGCGTTCTTAAGTTCGTTTCAACTTGTCCATAAGTTTGTTTGGATTCAATCAACGAAGCATTAATATTCGCATTAAAAAAATTGTTCAAATTTTTTCTAAATTCAATTTCAAGACCATAGACTTTCGCTTCACCTAGATTTCTTGGTTGAAATGTTTCCCGAGCCTGCTCATAATAACTAAGTTCAATAGGGTCTTTAAATACTTTATAAAAAGCACTTATTGCAAACAATTCATTTCCTTCTCCAAAATTTTCAAATCTTAAATCTATATTATCAATATAAGTTGGTTTTAAATTTAAATTTCCAATGAAAGTTATGTTTGAAAGGGGATCAAAAATTTCTGCAATAGAAGCTTCTTTAAAAGAGGGTCTAGCAGTTGTTTTTGAATAGGATAATCTATAATTGCTGTTCTCTGTGATAGCAAAAATGAAATTTGCAGAAGGAAAAACATCAAATTTATCAATTACTTTTTCATCAACTAAGTTTTGAAACCCAGAGCTATCCTGACCTGTGTAAGTTGTAAAATAATTTTCAGCTCTGAGCCCTATGATTGATCTAAAACTTGGACTTATTTTAAACTCAACTGAGCTATACCCTGCATAATTATTTTGACTTGCATCAAAAGATTTACCTTGTTGGATAAGGTTATATGTCAAATCAATATGATTTCCATTTGTGTTAGTAAGTGACCAAATATTTTCCGGAAAAAGTAATTCATCAGCATTGCCTGTGACCCCAGAGTTAACGGTAATTTGAGTACTATATATGTCATAATCTCTTTGCTTGTAAGAACCAAATAAACCAAACTTAAAAAGAGCATCGTTGCCAAATAGTGAAAGTTTATTGGTAATATCTATTTTAGAAACAACATTAATTTCATTTAAATCACGCCAGATTCTTGTTGGTCGGGTGTTCGTTGGAACTCTATATCCTCCATCATCAGTTAATTGAAAAGATGTGGTTCTTGCATCCTTGTCTTGTATCGATGATCTTGTTGGTGATAACTTCCATTCAATTTTCCAACCTCCATTATCTAAGCTGTGAGTTCCAGAAAATAAAAGATTTGAAATTGACCTTTCAGTATACTCTAAATTGTCTTTCTTCAAATCAATAAAATCTGTATCAAATCTCGATTGAAAAAAGCTACCTGCCGAAGATTCTCCGTTTTGAATGTGCAGTAGATTTAACTTTAATTTTGAATTATTAGTCTTATAAGAAACACCACCCATTCCGCTTAAAATAACATTATTAATGCCTAGATCGCCGTTCTGAGTATTTGAAGGATCTAGTTCAAAAATACTTGAATTAGGGTCCTTGAAATAATTATTGTTTTGAGCATTTTCGTAATATTCCGTTTCGTTCTTGTAGGAAACAGAACCAAAATAACCTATTTTATTTTCACCATCTTTTCCAACATTTTTTTGATTACCACCAGAGATTGAAAAACTATAATCACCCAAACTCGATTGACGTAAAGCAGATAGATTGGAAGAGTATTTGTTGGTAATCTCAGTTTGAATCGGCTGATTAAAAACTTCTAAAAAAGTATAGTTCCTATTAGGATTAACCGGAAGAGACCTAGTCCCATCATCAAAACCAAGGAAATCTGTACTTCCACCAGAATATCCTATGTAATCATTTTTATAATGCATGTCAGGATTGTAAGCCGTTCCAATGGAAATCGACAACTGTTTACTTGTAGGAAATTCTTTTGTTACTACGTCAACAATACCCCCAGTAAAATCGGCTGGCATTTCAGCAGTAGAAGATTTTATAACGATAACGTTATCCAAAATATTTGTGGGAAATAAATCCATTTGTACTGTATTTCTGTCTGGATCAAGCCCTGGAATATCAATCCCATTTAAAATAGATTTGGTATAACGATCTCCCAAACCTCTAACATAAACATACTTCCCACCTTGTACTGAAACTCCAGGAACAGATTTAACTGCAGATGCGATATCGGATGCACCTGTACTTTTTATTCTTTGAGAGGAAAGACCATCCACGAGACTAGCAGATTTTTTTTGAAATGATAAAACAGCGGATTCGGTATTTTTTCTAGCACTGACAGCAACAACAACTTCATCCAATCCTTCCGCTAAAACTTCCATAATGACATTCACCTCTTTGGGGTTTAAACTATTAATTTCTACTTCACTAATTTCAATGGTTTTATATCCCAGGGAACTAAATTGAAGAGTGTATATTCCTTCATCAAAAAAAATCTCAAAATTCCCATCAAAATCTGATGTTGTTCCCGTCCCGGTTTCTTTAACAACAATATTGGCAAAAGGAACAGGGTCTTGGAAATCAGCATCTGTGATTGTTCCTCTTACAATCCCGCCTTGTGAATAGGATAAATAAGAAATAAAAAATGCAATTAATGCAAGGATTGTGTAACGTTTCATGGTAGTTTGTTGTTTTAACAAATATCCAAGTTCGTTATGAATGTCCTGTTAAGAAATGGTTAATAAAAAACCCACTCACAAGAGTGGGTTTTTCTACGGTTAATAATAATAATAATTATTTAACTAAACTCATATTTTTATAATCCCGTTGCACCTCTGGCTGCTGCCAAGGTCCATGAAAATATTGAAGGATCAACACCAACTGTTTGTGAACCTGCTTCCACGGAACTAGCAAAGCTTGATCCACCAGGATTTTTTCCATCATTAAAATCTGCGTTCGGTGTAGGTGTACCAGTTTCGGATCCACCTTCTCTTGTCGTGTCATTAAAGATTTGACCACCAGTTAATGAATCACCATCTGGAACGACTACTTGGATGTTTGAAAAGCTTAGCTCGCCAGACAAAAAGTGGGCCTGAACATCTCTTCTATAATCTAGTTCAAAATCATTTCCAGCAGGGAAGTTAAATGCATATATATTGTTGTTTGCGCCCATTGCATATGATCTAAAATCGGCGTAATCTCCAACAACACCATCAGCTCCAACCAAAGTAATGTTGTTGAGCGTGTAAGTATCTTCCATTGTTCCTTCTGGTCCATCAATTTCTAAAGCATGGTCGCTATTTGCACCAAGAATTACCATCGAATTCGAAACTGTACCTGAATATGATTGATCAATGTCTAGACCATCATCGCCCTGAGCCCAAACTAATAAATTTGAAGCATTTACTGTTCCTCCGAAAAATTCAATACCATCATCAACATTCGCTACAACCTCAATGTTGCTAACTGTAGTTCCTGTTCCAACACCACCAAATGTTACACCATTGATTTCATTTCCTTCACCAATTGATGTTCCACCATGTCTCACGGAAATATAGTTGTAAGTACCAGAGTTGTCTGAAGCATCAGATCCACCATAAAGGCCATTTGTATCTGAAGCAGGTATACCTTCGATTTGAGCAGTAGCTCCTCCACTAACAGAAATAGGGGCATTACCAAGTACAATTAAACCTCCCCAAAGACCTTGTTGAAGTGTCAAATTAGATCCAACGAG
>Ga0208390_1000706_pt1 | contig 12078 bp, 10 predicted proteins | sample Knorr_S7_td_Surf_FD_185594 | JGI IMG/M metagenome (GOLD analysis project Ga0208390, IMG submission 185594) | Marine microbial communities from Southern Atlantic Ocean transect - Knorr_S7_td_SurfaceA_ad_6m_LV_A (SPAdes) (version 2) | ecosystem: Environmental > Aquatic > Marine > Oceanic | place...
CAAGGCTTTGCCTCTTTAAAATTTGGATGTGAAGGTCCTCTATCTAATACAACTTTTTTTCTGCCAATTTTTTCTAAAAATTTTAAGAACATGTTTAGTTATATTGTACAATTGAACCATTTCTTACTACATATAAATTGTTATTAAATATAAACGGTTCAGAGACTAATCCACCAGAAACTTTTTCAATTTTTATTATTTTTCCATCCACAATCCCAGCTATAATCATCTTACCATCTGAGTTAGTTAAAAAGACGTTTTTATCTCCAATTACAAAACCAATTGGATAAATATTTTTTCTTTTTTTATCTTTGTAATTCAGAAATAGATCTGTAATTCGAACTATATTGCCTTTATTTTTGTCAATTAAATATAAATAACCTTCATTAGAGATTGTAAAAATTAGATTTCCAACCAAAATAGGTTTTACATTAGAATTAACTTCATTTATCCAGTTTGTTGTTCCTGTTTTTAAATCAATTGAATAAAACTGATTTTTATTATTTGAAAAAAATACTGAGTTTCCATCTGATACTAGTTTAGAAGTCTTAAAGTTATAAGTTTCATTTATTATCGAGCTACTCTGTGTAGGTAGTTGCCATGTAATTAAACCTGTTTCAATATCTACAGCTGTAATATCTCCTATAGAATTATTGAAAATAACATTATCGTTTAAAATAATTAAAGAATATTTAATATTTGAAATTGTAAATGAGTCCTCTGTTTGCAAATTCCAACATTCAGAACCATCTTTAATTTTAAAACATCTCAACGTATTTTTATAATCAATAACAAATATTTTATCCTTATGCTTTTTAATATTTGAATTAAACGGATAATCATTATTATTTGACCAATTTAATTCTCCAGTACTAATATTAACAGAATAATATTTTGCTATACTATCAGTTACTAAAAGATTTTGACCATCTACTAAAAAATTAAGTTTTGGTTTTAATTTTTTTTCAGATTTTGAATAATGATTTTTTTTCCAAATAACTTTCTGATTATTATCATACCTAATAATTGAACCTTTTTTATCGAAAAATATTATTCCATTTTTCAAAAAAATTGGTTCGAAATCTAATTGATTAATTTCCTCTAACTTTGAAAATTTAAAGTTACCAATCTTTGCTAATTCACCTTTGTAATTTTGCAAACCAAGATTATTTTGATTTTCATTTTTTTTATTATTTATTTTTATTGATGATAAATCTAACTTTAAGTCTCTATTAAATTCCGAAACACTTATATTTTCTTCTGCAAAAACTTTTGTTATTTTTTTATCTGTTTCTAATTTATTTTCTTTATCTTTCCAAATTCTGGAGTTTTCATTAAATGAACAGTTATTAAGAAAAAATAATGCAATGAAAGTAAAAATTAATTTATTCACTCAAGTCTCTGTTCAATCTTTTCTCTGCTTGAAGTCTTATGTCTGGATTTGAATTTTCTAAAGCTATTATTTGATTGAAAAATTCTTTAGCTTTTTGTTTTTGATTATTTGCATAAAAATATTCTGCCATTAAATATAAAGAATGTGATTTCCAGACACTTTTTGAATTGATCAGTGGATTTAACATATTTAGAAGATCACTCTCCTGAGCGTTATCTGCATTGTAGAGTGCCTTCTTGTATATAATTAAGTTGTTAATCTCACTGTCTAACGAAGTATCGTTTATCAATATATCAAATAATGAATTAATTCTGGACTGATCACTTACAAGATTATTATCAATGATGAAATAAAGGGATAAAGGTGAATAAGTTGGATCTTTCTTATTTATAATTTCAATCAGGCTACTAGCTGTTTTTTCTTTTGTTTTTTCTGAATAATCAATGATTATTGAATTATAACTATCTGAGATATCTTTTTTTTTATTAATTAAATATTTATCGTAAGTAAAAACACCGACTATAATAATTATTAAGATAATTATACCTGAAATTATTTTATTTTTATTATTTACAAAAAAATTCTTAATTTTTTCATTTCTAGTATTGGTATTTATAATTGATAAATCTTCATCCATAACTAAATCATATTCCTTAAAACGTACTGCAGAATACCTCCATTTTTATAATACTCTAATTCATTTTTTGTATCAATTCTGCATAAAGTTTTAATTTTCTTTATTTCGCCTGAAGCATATTTAATTTCAACTGTCACTTCATCTGAGGGATTAACACCCTTTTCTATATTTAGAATACTAATTAATTCAGAACCAATTAATTTTAGATTTTTTCTATTTACATCTTCGATAAATTGTAACGGTAATATTCCCATTCCAATCAAATTAGATCGGTGGATTCTTTCAAAACTCTCTGCGATTACTGCTTTTATCCCAAGTAATTTTGTTCCTTTAGCTGCCCAATCTCTAGACGATCCAGTTCCATACTCTTTTCCACCAATTACAACCAAATCTGTTCCTCTTTTTTTATATTCAACTACCGCATCATAGACGGGAAGAACTTTTTCTTCTGGAAATAACTTTGTAAAACCGCCTTCTGTACCAGGAGCCATTTCATTTCTAATTCTTATATTTGCAAAAGTTCCTCGCATCATAACTTCATGATTACCTCTTCTTGAACCATATGAGTTATAATCTTTAGGTAAAATTTGGTGTTCCATGAAATATTCACCAGTTGGACTATCTTTTTGAATACTTCCAGCTGGCGATATATGATCAGTTGTAACCATATCACCTAAAATTAATAATGGTCTTGCGTCCTTAATTTCTTTAAATCCTTCTGGTTTATCTGGTAACGAGTCAAAAAACGGAGGTTTTTTTACATATGTTGATCCCTCATCCCAATTATAGATGCTGCTTTTATCAGTTTTAATTTTTTGCCATTGAGTTGGGCCGTCTGAAACATTTGAGTATCTTTGTATAAACATGTCAGCATTAAGTGAATCTTTTAAAGTTTCTTCTATCTCTTTATTTGAAGGCCAAATATCTTTTAAAAATACATCTTTTCCTTCTTTGTCTTTTCCCAATGGATCTTTGTACAAATCAACTTCCATATGCCCAGCTATTGCGTATGCAACAACAAGTGGAGGTGAAGCCAAATAGTTAGCTTTTATATGTGGAGAAATTCTTCCCTCAAAATTTCTATTTCCAGATAAAACTGAAACAGCATAAATATTTTCTTTTTGGATAGCTTCTACAATATTTTCTGGAAGTGGTCCTGAATTTCCAATGCAAGTAGTACAGCCATACCCAACTAAATTAAAGCCAAGCTGATCTAAATAAGTGTTTAATCCAGCTTTTGCCAAATAGTCTGTAACTACTTGAGATCCAGGTGCTAAAGAAGTTTTTACCCAGGGTTTAACCTGCAAACCTTTTTCAATAGCTTTTTTAGCTAATAGTCCAGCCCCGATTAGAACATTTGGATTAGAAGTGTTCGTACAAGAAGTTATTGCAGCAATTAATATTGAGCCATCTTTAATTTCGTAATCTGTATTTGATACTTTCGAAATTGACTTTTCATTTTTATTTGTAGCTTCCTGCAATACTTTTTGAAACGAACTAGGTGCGTCTGTTAACAGAACTTTGTCTTGAGGTCTTTTAGGTCCTGAAATAGTTGGTACGACTGTGGACATATCTAAAGATATAATGTCAGTAAATTCTATTTCGTTACTCGCCCATAAACCTTGTTCCTTGGCATAATTTTCTACGATATCAACTATATGTTGATCTCTTCCAGAAAATTTCAAATACTTTAATGTTTCTTCATCGATAGGAAAAAAACCACAAGTAGCACCATATTCTGGTGCCATGTTTGCAATTGTTGCTCTATCCGCTAGTGTTAAATTTTTTAAACCCTCTCCATAAAACTCAACAAACTTACCAACCACTCCTTTATCTCTTAACATTTTAACAACAGTTAATACTAAATCAGTTGCAGTAGTTCCTTCCGGCATTTTGTTTTTCATTTCAAAACCGATGACTTCTGGTATTAACATAGAAATTGGTTGACCTAACATTCCTGCTTCAGCTTCAATTCCTCCAACACCCCATCCTAAAACAGATAAACCATTTACCATTGTTGTATGACTGTCCGTTCCAACTAAGGTATCTGGAAAAAGATATTTTTCACCTTTAAATTCTTCTGACCAAACAACTTTTGACAGATATTCCAGATTTACTTGGTGACAAATTCCTGTTCCTGGTGGAACTATTCTAAAATTATCAAATGCCTGCTGTCCCCATTTTAAAAAAGAATATCTTTCACCGTTTCTTTCAAATTCTATATCGACATTTTTTTCAAAAGAATCTGCTTTTGCAGATTGGTCGACTTGCACAGAGTGATCAATTACAAGATCAACTGCAGACAGTGGATTGATTGTATTTGGATCTTTATTTTTTTCTTTAACTGCTTCTCTCATTGCAGCTAAATCTGCAACCGCAGGTATTCCTGTATAATCTTGAAGCAAAACTCTTGCTGGTCTATATGCAATTTCAGTTTTAGATTTTTTTGTCTTTAGCCAGTTTTTAATCGCTTCTATTTGAGATTTCGTTACACTTAAGTCGTCTTCGTATCTTAATAAATTTTCTAGTAAAACTTTAAGTGATTTTGGAAGTTTATTTATTCCTTCAAGTCCATTTTTTTCTGCTTCATTTAATGAGTAATAATTATACTCATTGTCATTAACTGTGATTTTTTTTAGTGATTTATAAGAATTTTTGTTTCCTGGGGTCATATTATAAATAAAAAGTTATTATGCTTGTTAAAAGAAGCAGTGACATAGCATAATTAAAGTAATTAATAAATTTCTGATTTGTCGCAAATTTCCTGAAAAATTTACCTAAGAAGGTCCACAGAGTTATACTGGTCACTGAAACAATTAAGGCCATAATGATAATTTGAGTCGTATAACTTACAAAGGTTTCTCCTGGATTAATATAAGTTGAAACAAGAATAATTGATGCAATAACTCCTTTAGGATTTAAAAATTGAAAAATAAAAGTTTCATGAAACTTAATTGGATTTTTATTTTTAGTTTCCTGATCTGAAGGTCCTGAAAAAGAAATTTTGTATGCTAAATAAATTAAAAATAGAGTTCCTAAATATTTCAATACCTCTTGAATTAAAGGATAAAGTTTAAAAATATTTATCAACCCTAGAGCTAAACATAATAACAAAAATGGAAATCCTAAAGTTACACCAATTATATGTGGTAGTGTTCTAAGAATACCAAAATTGAAACCAGAATAGAAAGCAACGAAATTATTTGGTCCAGGAGTAAATGCTGCAACAATTCCAAATAAAGTTATAGAAAGAATTTCAGGATGCATTACTAAGCAATCGGTAATCCGTTTTCTGCTTTTTGAGAAGGATGAACAAGTGTAACTTTGCCATCAGCATCAATTGCTCCTAAAACCAATACTTGAGAAACTATTCCAGCAATATTTTTTTCAGGAAAATTACAAACAGCAATAACTTGTTTTCCTTTTAAATTCTCCTCATTATAATAATGAGTAATTTGAGCTGAAGATTGTTTAATGCCAATTTCGCTTCCAAAATCAACTTCAACCACTAAAGATGGCTTTCTCGCCTTTTCATTTTTTTTTACAGAAATTACAGTACCAATTCTAATATCTACTTTATCAAAATCATTATAGGTAATTTGCTCTTTAATCATAATATAATATAGTGTTTTAAGTTTATGAGTATAGATAACAATTTATATGAAAAATCAATCAAGATTTTAACTGACTTAATCGCATTTAAAACTATCTCAGGTCAAGATAACAGTAATTTAATTGATTATTGTGAAAAAATTTTAAATAACATCGGAATAGATACTTTCAAAGTTTATGATGATGATAAAAAAAGAGTAAATCTTTTTGGAACTCTAAAAGCAAAAAATCAAAGCACAAAAAAACCAATTATATTATCTGGACACACTGATGTAGTTCCCGTATCTAAAGGTTGGAGCAGTGATCCATTCGTTGCAACTATTAAAAATGATAAATTATATGGAAGAGGCTCATGTGATATGAAAGGTTTTATTGCATGTACACTTGCTTATGCACCTATCTTCAAAGAAAGTAATTTAGATAGAGACTTACATTTCTGTTACACATTTGATGAAGAGACTGCATGTATTGGAGCCCCTTTATTAATAGAGGAATTGAAAAAAAGAGAAATCAAAAATGGAATTTGTATAATTGGTGAACCAACTAAAATGAAAATTATTGATGCCCACAAAGGTATGAATGAATACACAGTTCACTTTGGAGGACTTGCGGGACATAGTTCTAAACCACATTTAGGAGTAAATGCAGCTGAATATGCTACTAGATATGTTGGAAAACTTTTAGAAATTAGAGAAGAATTAAAAAAAAGAGTTCAAAAAGATAGTATTTTTGATCCTCCACATTCAACTTTATCAATTGGTGGAATTAAAGGTGGTATTGCTCATAATGTCATTGCAGATAAATGTAGTGTTGAATGGGAAACAAGACCAGTTGTTAAAGAAGATGGAGAATTTGTTACGAAAGAAATTGATAAATATGCAAATGAAGTACTTTTACAAGAAATGAAAAAAGTATTTCCAGATTCATATATTAAAAAAGAAGTGATAGGTGAAGTTGTTGGTTTTAACAGATTAGATGAGTCTGAAGCATGTGAATTTGTATCAAATATAACTGGTGATAATTCTAGAGAAGTAGTTTCTTTTGGAACAGAAGCTGGATTATTTCAAGAACTAGGAATCAGTACTGTTGTTTGTGGACCTGGTTCCATAGAACAAGCTCATAAAATTGACGAGTTCATAGAATTAAATGAAATGAAAAAGTGCCTTAAGTTTTTAGAAGGTGTGAAAGATAAATCAGTAAATTAACTCCAACCACCCACAGCTTTTACTTCTAAAAACTCTTCTAAACCGTGTTCGCCTGCTTCTCGACCTATTCCAGAATGTTTAAAACCACCGAAAGGTGCATCAACTGCAATACCAGCTCCATTAACATCAACCATTCCAGATCTTAATTTTCTTGCAACTCTTTGTACTTTTTGAGAGTCTTGGGTTTGAATATAGTTTGTTAGTCCATAAGTAGTATCATTTGCAATTTTAATTGCATCTTCTTCTGTTTCAAAAGGAATAACAGATAAAACAGGTCCAAAAATTTCTGTTCTTGCAACTTCCATATCATTATTTACATCTGCAAAAACAGTTGGTTTAACAAAATAACCTTTGTCTAATCCATCAGGTTTACCTGTTCCTCCAGCAACTAATTTTGCACCTTCATCTATTCCTTTTTGGATTAAAGTTTGTATTTTACTGTATTGAGTTTCTGAAATAACTGGACCTATATGTTCTCCCTCTTTTTTAGGGTCACCAACTTCAAAAGTTTCGGTATATTTTTTTAATCTTTCAATAGCTTCTTCATACATTGATTTTTCAACCAACATTCTTGTTGGTGCATTACAAGATTGTCCAGAATTTCTAAAACATCTTAAAGCACCTCTTTCAATAGCCTCTGGATCAGCATCTTTAAAAATTATATTTGCTCCCTTACCACCTAATTCTAAACTTACTCTTTTAAAATCTTTAGCAGCATTTTGTGAAATCAAAGCTCCTGCTCTTGTTGATCCAGTAAAAGATATCATATTAATATCAGGATGACTTGTGAGAGCATCACCTGTTGTTGCTCCATCACCATTAACTAAATTGAACACACCTTTTGGAAATTTTACTTCATCAATAATTTCAGCAAGTATCATTGATGAGAGTGGTGCTAATTCTGATGGCTTTAAAACCATTGTGCAACCTGCGGCTATTGCTGGCATTACTTTTAAACAAACTTGGTTCATCGGCCAATTCCATGGTGTTATTAATGCACAAACACCTTTTGGTTCATAAATTAATCTTTGGTTAGGAGCATGATCTCCTAGCGGTTTTTCAAATTCAAAATTTTTTAAATATCTAATAAATGATTTGATATGACTTGCTCCTGTACCTGCTTGTAATTTTGTTGCAAAATCTTTTGGAGCACCCATCTCAAGAGTTATAGCTTCTGCAATATCTGCCCATCTTTTCTTATAATTTTCATAAAGTTTTTCTAATAATCCAATTCTTTCTTCTTTGGAAGAAAAGGCCCAAGATTCATAGGCATCTTTAGCTGCATTAACAGCAATATCAACATCAGCTTTGTTTCCCAAAGTAATTACTGCACAATTTTCTTCTGTAGCAGGATCAATTACTTTAATTTCCTCAGAACTATTTGGCTTAACCCACGCTCCATTAATGTAAAAATTTTTTTTGTCTAACATGCTTTGACGTTATCCTTTCTTTATGTTTTTGCAAATAAATTAGTTAATTCATAAACAATAGTTGCTGCTGCTAAAGAAGTTACTTCTGCATGATCATATGCTGGAGAAACCTCAACGACGTCTGCTGAAACTAAATTTAATCCAGACAAACCTCTTAAAACATTTACCATTTCTCTTGTAGTCATCCCTGCAATTTCTGGTGTACCAGTACCTGGAGCAAATGCAGGGTCTAAAACATCAATATCAATTGATAAGTACAATGGATTGTCTCCCACTCTTTTTCTAATTCTTTCTGCTATTTTATCAGTTCCTTCTGTTTGAAACTCATCACAATGAATTATTTTAAATCCAAAACTTTCATCATTTTTAATATCATTTCTACTATAAAGTGGTCCTCGAATTCCAACATGCATAGAAGCATCATCTAAAAATAATCCTTCTTCTCTAGCTCTTCTGAATGGAGTTCCGTGAGTATAAGGTGCACCAAAATATGTGTCCCAAGTATCTAAGTGGGCATCAAAATGAACTAAAGATACAGGGCCCTTATTTTTTTTATTGATTGCTCTTAACAATGGTACTGCAATAGTATGGTCTCCACCTAAACTTATAATTCCTCCAACCTTATTTAATAAATCTGTTGCACCTACTTCTATTTGTTTAATTGCTTCATCAATACTAAATGGGTTGCAAGCGATATCACCAGCATCAGCTACTTGTTGGATTTTAAAAGGCTCAACATCATAATTAGGATGATAATTGGTTCTTAAATGTCTAGAAGCTTGCCTGATGCTTTGTGGACCAAATCTTGCTCCGGGTCGATAACTTGTGCCAGCATCAAACGGAATTCCAACAATTGCAACGTCACAACTTTTCACATCTCTTAGTTCAGGTAATCTTGCAAATGTGCTTGGGCCAGCAAATCTTGGAACTTTAGTTCCGCTAACTGGTTGAATTGGATTTTTGTTTCTTTCTTTTTTCATTTTTTAATAATCTAAGATAATATTATCTCATCTAATTCGTCTATAATAATTTAATGAAAATTTTATTTTTATTTATTCTTATTTTTCATATTTCGCATGTAAATGCTGATGAAATTTATAATCTGATAAAAATTCCAAATTTAGAAATTTATAAATTAAAAAACGATAATAATATTCGTTATTTGAGCGCAAAAGGTGATTTTAAAATTGGCATAAATAAGAACATTTCTTGCGATAAAGTTAATATAAATAATTTAAATTCAAAATTTCCTTTAATTGAAAAAAATCTTAATCGATATAATTCTAATTTTCTTAATAAGATAAAATTAAAATATATTGTATTTTGTGAAAATTTATTCATCTCTGAAATTAATACTGGAGGAATACCTGATAATAAAAACAGGACATTAATTTTAGATATTAATTTTAATAAAAAATATTTTGAAAGAATGATGCACCATGAAATTTTTCATATGATACAAAACACTCATATTGAATATTTCGATGAAAATAAATTTTCTTCTTTTAATATGACATCATTTAATTATGCTGAATGTTCAACTTGTTCTGATAGATTAAATTTAGATCTATATGAAAAAACTGATGGTTTTTTAACAGAATACTCTAAATCTATCCCATCTGAAGACATGGCAGAAATTTTTTCATTTTTAATGACTGATAAAGAAATAATTGAAGATAAAATTAATAGTGACAAAATCTTAAATAATAAAGTGAATTTTATAAGATTAAACTTAGCTAAAATAGATAAGAATATTTTATGATTAAAACTATTAAAGCCTCAAAATCAGAAAAAATTTTATTTATATTTTTAATTTGTCTTTCGATTTTTGCTTTTACATCTTTTTTTTTATTAAAAAATAAATGTCTTTTTGTAGACAAAAATAATTTAAATAAACTTAATTTTAATAATCCAGATAATATTGCAGTAATGAATGTTGAGTGTGGAAATGTAATAATTGAACTTTATCCAAATATTTCTCCTAAAGCGGTGGAAAGATTTAAAATTTTAATTGAACAAAAAATGTATGATGGTTCTGCTTTTTATAAAGTTTCAGAAAATACTTTTGTACAAGCTGGAGATATTGAGTATGGAAATATAAATAATTTAGATTATTCTAAAATTGGTAGCGGAAAGTCTGGACTGGGATTGTTAAAATCAGAACTGAGCAACGATTTTAAATTTACAGAAGGAAGTGTTGGTTTTGCTAGAGCAACAGAATTTGATACAGAAGATAGTGAATTCTTTATTACATTAAAAGAAATTCCAATTTATCAAGGTGAATATACTCCAATTGGTAAAGTAGTTTATGGCTTAGATATATTAACTAACATTAAAACAGGTAATAAGGCAATTTATGTTTTAAGACCTGATTATATTAAAACCTTTAGAATGTTTAATTCTAATTAACTAAAGGTTTACCTGTCGATAATGTATGTTTAATTCTTTCTTGTGTTTGTTTTGTCTCTATCAATCTCATAAAAGAATCTAGTTCTAGTTTGTACAGATCATCCTCTGACAATACTTTTTCAATAGTAGTGTCTCCACCACTTAAAACGTTTGCAAGCTCAGTTCCAACATACATTCCATGATCTAAAATTACCTTTTCGTTGTATAATTTCTCTAAAACCTTAATCATTTTATCTTTCAACGGCTTTCCAGAAAGCTTAAATTTACACTCTTCTGGAGGAACAAAATCAGTATTTTGATTAATTAAATTTTTTGCTTCCTCAAAAAGGCTATTTCTGTTCATTATTTTTTTATCTTCTGGTCTTAAATACTTTAATGGCTCAGCCTCGATTGGAGATGTGGCTGTTTTAGCATAACCAATAATATCAAAAACTTTTAGTGGGGCATAATCTGGATCTGATTTTGCTTCCTCTGTTTGTGACCATCTCCACAACATTTCTTTACATCCTCCGCCTGCAGGAACTAACCCAACAATAGTTTCAACTAATCCAATAACTAAATTTGTATGTGAGGCAACAAAATTACTTTGAACTAAAACCTCAAAGCCTCCTCCAAGTGTAAGTCCAGAAGGTGCTGATACAACTGGGTACTTAGAGTATTTTAAAGTTTTGCAAGTATCTTGAAAATATTTTATAAATTTTTCAATTGATTTAAAATCACCTTTATCAGCAAAATTCATAGTATAACTTAAATTCACACCTGCTGAAAATTGCATGCTTTCATTAATTACTATTAAAGGTTTGTCAGTTGCATTTTTCAGTGCATCCATTGAGTCATAATCTAATGCACAGGCTTTTGTCGTAAACTCAACAATATTAAAATCTTTAAATCGATGAATTTCAGCAGAATTATTTTTATCTACTTTAATTGCTGATGGTCTTATTTTTCCTAAAGTTTGAATATCTGTATAAATTTGTCTTTCTCCATAAAAGTTTTCATCTTTTGTTTTTGATAAATTTTCTAAAAATTTATTATTTTCAAAATTATCAATTCTTTCAAAGAAATTCTTTACCCCTATAGATCTCAACATTTCAAAAGGACCCATTGCCCAATTAAAACCAAGTCTCATGGCTTCATCAATATCATTAAACTTATCAGTAATTCCTGGAACAAGTGAAGAGGCATATTTAATTATTTTTGAAATCACAATCCAAGCATACTCGCCAAACTTATCTTTTCGATTAATTAAATTATTAATATCAACAGTCTCTATTCCTAAATCTATTTTTTTTGTTGCTGAATAATCTCCTGTTTCTAAATTGATTGCTTCTAAAATTTTTTGATCTCCACTTTTGTTCATTCTATAAAAGCCACCTTTTCCTTTACGTCCTG
>Ga0208390_1000707_pt1 | contig 12071 bp, 9 predicted proteins | sample Knorr_S7_td_Surf_FD_185594 | JGI IMG/M metagenome (GOLD analysis project Ga0208390, IMG submission 185594) | Marine microbial communities from Southern Atlantic Ocean transect - Knorr_S7_td_SurfaceA_ad_6m_LV_A (SPAdes) (version 2) | ecosystem: Environmental > Aquatic > Marine > Oceanic | place...
GATGTTTCAGATTTTGGTCTTTTCCAATTATCAGTTGAAAAACTAAAAACAGTTAAATATGGGATTTTAAATTCTTCGATATAGGTCAAAAGATTCCTCAGAGATTTTACACCCTCTTTGTGACCATTTTGTCTAGGTAAACCTCTATATTCCGACCACCTTCCGTTACCATCCATAATAATTGCAAGGTGTGAAAGGTTATTTTCCCTTTTGGAAGAAAATTTCATTTTTAAACTTGTTTTATTTCTTGTTCTTTATTTAATAAAGTTTGATCAATTTTTTTAATATGATCATCAGTTAAGTCTTGAACAGTTGAGGACAAAGAAACACTTTCATCTTTTCCAATTTCAGAATTTTTTTCCATAGATTTTATAGAGTCCATTCCATCTCTTCTGATATTCCTGATGGAAACCCTAGATTGTTCAGCATATTTTCCAGCAATTTTTATTAGCTCTTGCCTTCTTTCTTCATTTAATTCTGGTACGGGTATTCTGACCAACTGGCCATCAGTTTGGGGGTTTAATCCAAGACCAGACTCTTGTATAGATTTTTCAACAGATACAACAAGCCCCTTATCCCAAACTTGAATTGAAATTGTTCTTGGTTCAGGAACTGAAATTGTTCCTACTTGTTCAATAGGCATCTTTGAACCGTATGCGTCTACAGTAATCTGATCAATCATGGTAACAGATGCTCTTCCGGTCCTTAATCCAGCTAAATCATGAGAAAAAGCACTTATTGCTCCTTCCATTCTTCTCTTCAAATCTTCTAAATTTAATTTTTCTGTCAATTTAAATACTCATACTTTAATTAATAATGGTAGATGAATTATTATCACCATTTAAGACTTTTAAGAAAGCATCTTTTTCTGTAATTGAAAAAACTATCACGGGAATATCATTATCTCTGGCGAGTGATATTGCTGAGGCATCAAGAACTTTTAAATTTTTTGTAAGCACATCTTGAAAAGAAATTGATTGATATTTTTTTGCATCTTCATTCTTATAAGGGTCTTTATCATATACACCATCTACTTTAGTTCCTTTAAATAATGCTTCACATGCCATTTCACTTGCCCTTAAAGCTGCCGCTGTATCTGTTGTAAAATACGGATTACCCGTTCCGGCAGCAAAAATAACTACCCTGCCTTTTTCCATATGACGAATTGCTCTTCTTCTCGTGTATGGCTCACAAACTGATGTCATAGTTATTGCTGATTGAACTCTAGTTTGTACACCTATTCTTTCAAGGGAATTTTGCATTGCGAGAGCGTTCATTATAGTTGCAAGCATACCCATATAATCAGCACTAGTTCGATCCATGCCTTTTGCAGATCCGGCAAGACCTCTAAAAATATTACCTCCTCCTATAACTAAGCATAATTGTATACCTAAATTACATGCTTGAGATATTTCTGAGGCAATTCTATCAACTGTACCTACATCAATACCGTAAGAATCTTCACCCATTAAAGATTCGCCAGATATTTTTAAAAGAATTCGTTTATAATGAGTACTGGACATAAAAACTCCAAAGAATAACGAAAACTATGATACTAAATGAAAAAATAAAATTCTATGATAAAAACTTTTAATTACCTGAAATCATAGAATCTACTTCACTTGCAAAATCATCTCCATCAGATTTCTCAATTCCTTCACCTAATTCAAATCTTATAAAATCATTAATTTCAATTGGGGAATCAAGAGAATTTAAAATTTCTGATACCTTGCTTTCACCATCGATTACAAATGTTTGTTCTAGTAAAACACTTTCTTGATAATATTTTTTTAATCTTCCACCTATCATTTTTTCTATAATTTCTTCTGGCTTACCAGACTCCCTAGCTTCCTCGATCAAAATATTTTTTTCTCTTTCAAGAATATCAGAAGGAATATCATCAATGTTTATTGATATAGGATTTGTAGCAGCAATATGCATGGCTATCTTCTTACCAATATCATCTAGTATGTCTCTGTCTAAATCAGATTTTAAGCTAACCAAAACACCTATCTTACCTAATCCGTCAGAAACTTGGCCATGGATGTAAGAAGAAACATATGCATCAGACATACTTAACCTCTTCATTCTTCTTAAGTTTATATTCTCACCAATTGAAGCAATCATTTCAGTAATATAATCTTTAACAGAGATTTCTTTTTCACTAATATGTAAATCATTTAAGCTATTAATATCATCTGAAAGTAAACTTGATAGACCAATATTTCTCGCAACTTCCTGAAAAGTTTCATTTCTAGCTACAAAGTCTGTTTCTGAATTAACTTCCAAAATAGATATATAATCATCTGAAGATGAGACAACTATAAGACCCTCGGATGCTGTTCTCCCAGATTTCTTAGCTGCTTTCGCAAGACCTTTAGTTCTAAGCCAATCTATTGAGGACTCTATGTCACCATTATTTTCATTTAAAGCATTTTTACAGTCCATCATACCTGCACCAGTTTTATCGCGCAGTTCTTTAACTAATGATGCAGTAATATTAGTCATTTAAAATCTCCTAATTCTAAATAATTTTTTATTTTTCTTCTTTCTCAGAAATTTCTGAAGCTTTTACCTCTATAGCATCAGATTGAGCCACACTCACTTCATCGCTTAAAGAATTTTTTGATTTATCTTCTTCTTTTTTTACTGATTTCTTAACAGAACTATCTTCAACCTTATCAGATTTTTTCTTTTTAATTTCTTTATCTTCAGCTTTATCATCATCAGATTTAACATCTTTTGTTTTAACATTTTTATTTTTAGTTACTTTTGGAGCAGTCTTAGTATCAGCTGACGTTTCATTTTGAGATTGAGCTATACCATCAAGAGCGGCCTTTGAAATCAAATCACAAAAAAGTGAAATTGATTTAGTTGAATCATCATTGCCAGGAATAGGGTAAGTAACTCCATCAGGATTACTATTAGAGTCTATAATTGCAGCAATAGGAATATTTAGTTTTGTAGCTTCTTGAATAGCAATTTGCTCTTTGACTGTATCAAGTACAAATATTAAATCGGGAAGACCACCCATATCTTTAATACCTCCTATTGAAGTATCAAGTTTTTCTTTTTCTCTGTTTAACTTAAGTAACTCTTTTTTTGTAAGTCCTGAGAGATCATCATTTTCAAGAAGGTCTTCAATAGTTCTAAGTCTTTTGATTGTGTTAGAAATTGTTTTCCAATTTGTTAAGGTACCGCCGTACCATCTGTGATTCATGTAATATTGAGCACAATCATTAGCGGCATTTGCAATAATTTCTTGTCCTTGACGTTTTGTTCCGACGAATAGAATTCTACCCCCTGACTTCGTAACATCCCTAACAGCTGTTAATGCTCTATGAAGCAATGGAATAGTCTGAGAAAGATCAAGTATGTGAATATTATTTCTTACACCAAAAATGAAAGGTTCCATTTTGGGATTCCATCTATGTTTTTGGTGTCCGAAATGAGCACCTGCTTCTAGCAGCTCGCTCATTGAGTAATCTGGTAATGCCATATTTACCTCCTTATCCGGTTTTACCTCCACGGATAATCCAAAAAATTGGACCGGTTAGCAGTTTCCGTGTGTGTGATTAGTTGGATATAGTCATAATAGAATTAAACTGCAACAATAATTTTATATTTCTTCTATTTTAGAAACTCCAGAAATGTCCTTGATTGAACTTAAAATAGATGAGTCTATATAGAAATTTTTTCCTAAGCTCAGTTCAACCTTATGGGCTTTATCATTTATCGATAGAAAACATATTGAAACTTCAGAAGAACCATTTCTTTTTAATCTACTTTTTATGTTGCCAATTACTTCACTATCTTCAAGATATATTTTCATTTTTGTTAAAGTTTGAGTTAAAAAATCATTTATTGGGGTTATGGAATTTGTTAAAAGTCTTTGATTATTTTTTTCTCTCTGAACTTCTAAATCCAAAATTACTGATGCACCAGGAATAATAATTTCTCTTACTCTTGAAAGTAAATTTGAAAAAATAGTAACCTCAAAAGGTCCATCTTCATCTGTAAGCCCAACAAATGCAAACCTTTTGCCATTTCTTGATCTTCTTTCCATTACATATGAAATAGTTCCAGCTATTTTACATTTTATATCTGAAATTTCAGTTAATTTTTGATAAGAAATTATACCCTTTCTTTCGATCAAGTCTTTATAATCCTCTAGAGGATGTCCTGTTAAGTAAAAGCCTATAGAGGAAAACTCTTTTTGAAGCTTTAAATCATTCGACCACATTGGAACAGATGGCAGGGAAATATGATCATAGGTTTCAAATTCATCTCCAAAAAAATTCTCCTGACTGTCTGATTTAATTTTTTCAGAGGATAAAGATATATTTGACAAAATATCTACTGAAGAAAAAACCTTATTTCTATTTACTTCTATCTCATCAAAGGCACCAGAATAAGCTAAATTTTCAAGATTCTTTTTAGTTAGGACATCATGATCTAGTCTTTTCGCAAAATCATGTAAAGATTGAAATGGCCCATTTTTTGAAACTTCATCATTAATTTTAACCATTGATTGTTGACTTGCATTTTTTATTGCACCTAAACCATATCTTACCGAATTATCTTGAACATCAAATTGCATTAAAGAATGATTAATACTTGGGGGTAAAATTTTAATTCCCATTTTTTTACACTCATTTGAAAATACACTTAATTTATCAGTGTTTTCTATATCCATAGTCATCGATGCTGTCATAAAGTATTCAGGATAATGAGCTTTTAAATACGCTGTTTGATATGCAATTAAAGCATAAGCTGCTGCATGAGATTTATTAAAACCATAACCAGCAAATTTTGCGACTAGATCAAAAATGTAATTAGCTTTATCTGTTTCTATCCTATTATCAGTAGCTCCACTTACAAATCTTTCTTTTTGATCATCCATTTCAGATTTTATTTTTTTACCCATAGCCCTTCTTAGAATATCAGCTTCACCTAGGCTATAATTGGCTAATACTTGAGCTATTTGCATTACTTGTTCTTGATAAATAATAACCCCGTATGTTTCTTTAAGTATATCCTCAAGCATTGGATGCATATAGTCAGGTTCTTCATGTCCTTGTTTACAGGCAATAAATCTAGGAATATTTTCCATTGGCCCTGGTCTATAAAGAGCCACTAATGCAATTATATCTTCAAAACAATCGGGCTTCATGTTTCTTAAAACATCCCTCATACCAGAACTCTCAAGCTGAAACACTCCGATAGCATCTCCAGAACTTAAAAGATCAAATGTAGCTTTGTCCTCTAGAGAAATTTCGTTGATTTTTATATTTTTACCTGTTTTTTGTTTAATCAACTGAACAGTTTTATCAATTACAGTTAGAGTTTTTAAACCAAGAAAATCAAATTTCACTAATCCGGAGGCCTCTGCCCATTTCATTTTAAATTGAGTTACTGGCATTGATGATCTTGGATCCCTATATAAAGGAATAAAATCTTGTAAACTATTATCCCCAATTACTAAACCAGCTGCATGAGTTGAACAATTTCTGTACAAGCCCTCTAAACTTAGACCAATATCGAGCATTTTCTTTACTTCTGGGCTTTGATCACTTTCATCTCTTATTCTTGCATCACCTTTTATAGCCTCGCCAAGAGTTGTTGGATTGGCTGGATTATTAGGAATTAATTTACAGATTCTATCTACTTGCCCATAAGGTAAGCCTAAAACCCTTCCAACATCTCTAAGAACTGCTCTTGATTGAAGAGTTCCAAATGTAATAATTTGAGCTACTTTATCCTCTCCATATCTATCTTGGACATATGAAATAACTTCATCTCTTCTCTCTTGGCAAAAATCAATATCGAAATCTGGTAAAGATATTCTTTCAGGATTAAGGAATCTCTCAAAAATCAAATTAAACCTTATGGGATCTAAATCCGTAATGGTTAAAGCCCATGCAACTAATGATCCGGCTCCAGAACCTCTACCAGGCCCTACCGGAATATTATTTTTTTTCGACCATTTTATAAAATCAGCAACAATAAGAAAATAGCCAGGAAAACCCATTTCAATTATTATATTTATTTCGGAATTTAGCCTGTCCCAATATTTTTTTTCATCATTTACCTTAAAACTTTCTAATCTTTCTTTAAGTCCATTTTTTGCTTGTTCTTGAAATTCCAATGCCTCACCATCTAAATCTAGACCACTAAATCTTGGTAGTTTTGGTTCAGCAGTTGCAACTTTATAAGAACATCTTAGCGCGATCTCTAATGTGTTTTCAATTGCTTCTGGAATATCCGAAAATAAATCAATCATTTCCTCAGGAGTTTTAAAATAAAAATCTGGAGTAAGTCGAAATCTATCCTCAGCATCAACTGTTGTAGACTGATTTATACATAACAATGCGTCGTGAGCCTCGTATTCTTCTCTTTTATTAAAATAAGAAGTATTGGTTGCAACAATAGGAATATCATTTTCATATGCTATACTTAATAGATCTTCTTCTACATTATCAAAACCTGTTCTTTGGATTTCCATATAGAATCTATCTTTAAAAGCACTATTTAATTTGTCTACAATTTTTAAAGCATCTTTTTTTTGATTATTAACTAAAAGATTATTTATCAACCCATTTTGACCACCAGAAAGACAAATCAACCCCTCGTTGCGTTCAAGGATTTTAATAAAATCAATCATTTCTTCGCCGTGATCATTGATATAAATTTCTGATGAGAGCTTAATAAGATTTTTATAACCCTCTCTTCGAGTACATAGTAAAACTATAGAACCAATGTGTTTCTCATTTTTAACACTTAAATTACAACCTATAATTGGTTGAATACCTTTTTGAGACATATGTTCACAAAATTCTAAGGCTCCAAATAGATTATTATTATCCACAATGGCTACAGCAGGAATATTATAGTCTAAACAATTTTGAGAGATCTTATCCATTGTAACAGCGCCTTGAAGCAATGAATAAGGACTTGTTGCTCTTAATGGTATATAGGAGAATGAGTTATTAATTTTTTCTTGTAAATAACCAGACATTTATGAATTCAACTCTTCAATACTTATTACCTTATCTTGTAAATTTGCTATCTCCAAATCATGTGTTGCAATTATGATACTACAACCATATTTACTTACAAGGTTATTAAAAATATTCATAACTTTGATACTAGAATCATTATCTAAATTACCTGTGGGTTCATCCGCTAAAATTATTTTTGGATCATTTATTAAGGATCTTGCTATTGCAACTCTTTGCTGTTCACCTCCTGATAATTGATTTGGGTAGCTTTTTAATCTTTTTTCCAAGCCAACCTCTGAAAGAAGAAACTCAGCCTTTTCTATAGATAATTTTTTACTATTCCCTGATAAAATAAATGGTATTGCAGTATTTTCTGTAGCATTGAAATCATCCAAAAGATTATTAAATTGAAAAATAAAACCTATGTCATTAAGTCTGTGTTGAGATAAAATTTTATCTGAATTCCAGTCTATTAAATTATTATTTATGTAAACCTCACCTGATGTAGGTAATTCAAGAAGTCCAGCAATATGTAAAAATGAAGTTTTTCCAGCGCCAGACGGTCCCATAAGGGCAATCTTTTCTTTTTCATGAATAGAGAAATTAACCTCTCTCAAAATACTAAGCGTTTCATCATTAAGAGAAAATTTTCTTGATATATTTTTAAACTCTAAAACTTTATTCATTTCTTAAAGCCTCAACAGGATCATTTGAAATTGCCCTAAAGGAGGGGTAAATAGTTGATAAAAGAGTCATCCCTATGGACATTAAGCCAATCAATAAGACATCATTAATTCTTAACTCAGAGGGTAATTGAGTTAAAAATCTTAATTCAGGATTAAAAAAGGTAACATTAAAAATATAGGAAAAGGTCAAACGTATTTCTTCGACATATGGGCTAACAATAACCCCAATTAAGATACCCCAAAAAGTTGCAAAAAATCCTATTTTTAGTCCAGAAATAATAAAAATTCTAGATGCATTATATTTGCTTAATCCAATTGCTCTTAAAATTGAAATTTCTCTTGATTTGTCCTTAATTAACATAATCAATCCTGAAGCAATATTAATTCCAGCGATTACAAGAATTAAAGATAAAACTAATAACATTACATTTTTTTCTACATTCAAAGCTTCTGCTAATGTTGCATTAGTTTGACGCCAATCACGTGAAAAAACATCAAAATTCTCTAATTTTTTGTCAATCTTTTGCTTAATAAATTCAGAATTATCTGCGTTTGTGACCATTAGCTCTATAACGCCATAAACATCTCCTAAATTTAATATTTCTCTAGCATCACTTATATTTAAAAAAACAATATTGCCATCATATTCTGTCATACCTATTTCAAAAATAGCCCTAATATCGAATGACGATGACCTTGGAATAGTTCCAAAAGGAGAGCTTATTCCTCTTGGAGATAAAAGCGTTAAATTATCGCCTTCAGACAAACCTAAACTCGAGGCCAATCTAGAACCTATGACAGCTTCTCCCGGATCCAAGCTATTAATATTTCCAGCAATTATATTTTTTTGAATAATTTCTAAAGTCTTAAGAGACTCACCTGATACCCCCCTTAATAGAGCTCCGGAGGATTGACTCTCACCCATAACAAGGACTTGAGCCTCAAGCATAGGAAAGAAATTTTTAATTTCTTTAATCTCCTTTAAATTCTCTTTAATTTGATCTGAATTTTCTATCCCCCTTTCGCTATAAGGATAAATTAGAATATGTCCATTTATTCCAATTAACTTATCAAATAATTCTGAACGCAATCCATTCATAACTGACATCACAATTATCAAAATTGCTACACCGGATGATATTCCAATGAATGATAAAATAGTTATAAGTGAAAAAAAACGTTCTTTATTTTTTGGTTTTAAATAACGCTTAGATACCCACCATTCAAAAAAGAAAGATCTCAAGAATTACTCCTCAAATAATTTATTTTTTATTATTTTTAGAACATTACTATAAGGTAATATTTGATTACTTCCTTCTTTTCTGAACCTTATCTCAACATTACCATTTTCCAACTCTCTTGGACCAACAATTATCGTTGCAGGAAAACCAATTAAATCAGAATCAGAAAATTTTTTTCCTGCACTCTCATCTCTATCATCAATAATAGACTCAATATCATTTTTTGCTAAGTTATTATGAATTTCAAGGCATTTATTTTTGCAATTATCATCTTTATTTTTTAGATTAATAATGTTCACCAAGAAAGGTGCCACCGACGTCGGCCAAATAATTCCTTTTTCATCATTAGAGGTTTCAATAATTGCTGCAACTAATCTTGAAACACCAATTCCATAAGAACCCATAAATACATCAGATATTTTTCCATCACTTCCACTAATTGAAGCCTTCATGGGATTAGAATATTTATCTCCAAAAGAAAAAATATGGCCAACTTCAATACCCCTTCCATTTAACTGATTATTTTTTGATACAAGATTTTTGAATTTTTTTTCATCATGTTTGTCATCAGTAGCAGAGTAAAAATTTAAATAATTCTCTACAACGCTTATAATTTTTTCATTGGAATTATATATATTTTCATCAATATCTATTTCTAATAAATTCCTATCACAAAATATTTCTGACTCACCTGTCTCCGCAATTATTGAAAATTCATGACTCAGATTTCCTCCAATTGGTCCGCTATCTGCGGCAACTGGAATAGCATTTAGGCCCAGCCTTTTAAAAGTCTTTAAATAAGCGATAAACATTTTGTAATAAGAAAGCTTTGCTTCCTCCTGATTAAGGTCAAATGAATAAGCATCTTTCATGAGAAACTCTCTTCCTCTCATAACCCCAAATCTTGGTCTAACTTCATCTCGAAACTTCCATTGAATATGAAAAAGATTTAAAGGTAGTGATTTATAAGATTTAATATATTTTCTAAAAATCTCAGTTACTTGCTCCTCGTTTGTTGGGCCATATACTAATGTTCTGCTATGTCGATCTGTTATTCTTAACATTTCGTCGCCATAACTATCATACCTTCCTGACTCACTCCAAAGCTCAGAGGATTGTAATGTTGGCATTAAGATTTCTATAGCCCCTGCTTTTTCTTGCTCCTCTCTAACAATCTTTTCAATTTTTTTAAGTACTTTTAAGCCAATCGGAAGCCATGAATAAATTCCAGCACTTTCTTGCTTAATCATTCCAGATCTTATCATTAATTGATGTGATGGGATTTTAGCATCTATAGGTTTTTCTTTTTGGGTGGGAATAAAGTAATTTGACCAGAGCATTTATCGAATCCCAAATAAGTTTACAATAATTTTACCATAAACTTTTTAATCGAGACTAACAACTATATCTGAAAGTTTGTAAAATTTTATTTAGGTGTTTCCATAAGCTCAACCAATACTCCATCAGAGTTTTTTGGATGAACAAAAATAACTAACGTACCATGAGCACCTATCCTTGGCTCATTTAACACTTGTGCTCCTCTCTCTTCAACATATTGTTTAGCTTTATAGATATCGTCTACCTCAAAACAAACATGATGTTGTCCACCTTTAGGATTTTTTTCTAAAAAATTATTTATTGGAGAATTATCTCCTAATGGCTCGATAAGTTCAATCTGACTGTTAGGTAGATTTACAAAACAGTACCTTACACCCTGTTCTATCATTTCACCTGGTTCAGAAATATCTGTAACACCATATAGATTTTTGTATGTATCTACGGCATCCTCAATAGATGGGACAGCTATACCCACATGATTTAAAGGTCCGATCATTTTTCTCTCCTCAAATATTTAGTGAAAAATTATTTCAACTTTTGGTTTTTTTCCCCAAACTTCTCTAATCTGTCTAATTACAGCATTTTTTATTTTACTTTCAAGATTCCCTGATTTGTTTTTTGAGGAAATTACATTGTCTAATGCTTGATTTACCCAATCAGATAGCCTTATTCCCTCTTTATCAAATTCAGGTAAGCCAATTATTTTTACTATCGGTTTACTTTTAATTTTATTGTTTTGTAAAACTAAACTTATAATAATCAAACCTGTGAATGAAATCTTACTTCTTTCATTAGAGGGTGACTCGTAGTCATAAATGATAATTTTACCATCTTTGTAAAGCCTTCCGCTCTCAACTTGTTTATCTATAGAGGTGTCATTTTTTGAAATTTTAACAATAGTTCCATTTTCTATTACTAAGGAATTTTTTATACCATTATTTTTAGCTAAATTAGCATTTGCAACTAAATGGCGAAACTCTCCATGAACGGGTATAATAGATCTAGGTTTAATTAACTTATACATTTCTACTAGCTCGTCTTGGCAAGGGTGACCGGAAACATGAACAAATTCTTCTTTCCCTGTAATTATATTAATGCCCTTTTTAGCAAACAGATTTTGAAGATTAATTATTCCAGCTTCATTACCTGGAATAACTTTCGATGAAAAAATAACCGTATCACCTTTTTCAGCAACTATATGTTGATGCTCATCTCTAGCAATCTTAGATAAGGCAGCTCTATACTCTCCTTGGCTACCGGTACAAAGTATTAAAGTTTTTTCAGCTGGCAAATAACCTGCATTTTCCTCGTCTACAAAGTCTGGAAGTCCATTTAATAGACCGACAGATTTTGCTGCATTGACAATTCTATGCATCCCTCTTCCTGACAAAACAACGTGTCTGTCATGTTTTGCGGCTGCTTCAGCAACAGAACATAATCTTGCTACATTAGATGCAAATGTACTTAAAAATATTCTTCCTTCGATATTACCTATTATTTCTTCCAATGAATTCTTAACACTTAGCTCTGATCCAGAAATTCCTGGTGTCATAGCATTCGTAGAGTCACATACAAGGGCATCTATATCAATATTCTCAAAATCTAATAATTTTTCTTCATTAAATCCGTCACCAATGATAGGATCTTTGTCAATTTTCCAATCACCGGTATGAAAAATATTTGCGGAAGGTGACTTAATGAGTAAAGCATTCATTTCAGGTATGGAGTGAGTTAAACCTATTGCTTTAACTTCAAAATTGCCAATATTAATTATTTCACCGTCGTTATGTATAATGATCTTATCA
>Ga0208390_1000709_pt1 | contig 12042 bp, 8 predicted proteins | sample Knorr_S7_td_Surf_FD_185594 | JGI IMG/M metagenome (GOLD analysis project Ga0208390, IMG submission 185594) | Marine microbial communities from Southern Atlantic Ocean transect - Knorr_S7_td_SurfaceA_ad_6m_LV_A (SPAdes) (version 2) | ecosystem: Environmental > Aquatic > Marine > Oceanic | place...
AATGATGATCTACTTGATTTCCAATTCTTACTAACCTTTACTCTAATCTCTAAGAAAACTTTTTTATTAAAAAAATTTTCCAATTCAATTCTTGATTTCTTTCCTATTTCAGTGAGAGATTTGCCTTTATGACCAATTAGAATTCCCTTTTGAGTCGATCTTTCAACATAGATTGTTGAGTCAATTTTTAGGATTTTATTTGAATATTTAAAAGAATTTGTAACTACTTCAACTGCATATGGAATCTCTTTTTTATAGAATTTAAGTATTTTTTCTCTTATAATTTCATTTACGAAAAAACGCTCTGGTTTATCGGTTATTTGATCCTTGGGAAAATAAGGTGGTGAAATTGGAGATAAATTCTTTAAGTTTTCTAAAACGGTTTTAACATTAAAATTTTCTTTGACTGAAATTGGAAAAATTAATGAGTCTGTAAAATCATTTTTAATTTCTTCGATTAATAGGTGCAGTTTTTCATTATTAATTAAATCAATTTTATTGATTACTATTATGACAGGAATACTTAAAGATTTTAATTTTAATTTAAAATTTTTATTAATAATTTCTTTGCTTGATGCATCAACTACATAAATAATTATATCAGCATCATCATATGATGATTTTACAAAATTCATCATTGATTCATGAAGCTTATTTTTAGGTTCTATAAGTCCAGGTGTATCAGAGAAGACAAACTGAAAATTTTTACTGTTTAAAATACAAAAAATTCTATGTCTAGTAGTTTGAGCTTTAGCAGTTATAATTGAAAGTTTATAACCCATAAAAGAATTAACTAAGGAAGATTTTCCTACGTTTGGATTTCCAATGATATTTATAAAAGCAGATTTATGTTTCACAATACAAATTTAGTTTTCTAATTATATTTTTCATAAAAAACGTTAAACCTCATTATTTAAATACTAAATAATTTTAACTGAATATTTCAATAATTTTTTTTTATCATATATTTGCATTCCAAATCGCGGGATAGAGCAGTAGGTAGCTCGTCGGGCTCATAACCCGAAGGTCGCTGGTTCGAGTCCAGCTCCCGCTACTATGAAAACGGACTAGTTTTATTACTAGTCCGTTTTTATTTTAATGTTATATGATAATATTCAATTAATACTACTTTTTTGTTTTATTTATTTTTTCTTTAGCTTAGATATATTATGAAATTTGCACGTATTTTTTTATTACTTTTTTCAATTTTAAGTAGCAGTCAAATTTCAGATCTTCCAAACGAAGTTAAAGGTTATTGGACCCAAGATTATAATGGAAAGTTTAATACTAATTGGAAAGCAAAATGGATTTGGTTACCTGAAAAAATGGAATCTGATGTTATGTTAGCAAGAAATTCTTTTAATCTGAAAGAAAAACCGGCCATTTCCAAATTAAGAATTTCAGCATCCTCAAAATATGAGCTTTACATAAATGGAAAGTACGTTTGTCAGGGTCCTGCAAGGTCAGCTCCACATCATCAATCTTTTGATATTTTAGATATTTCATCAATATTGCAAAAAGGTAAAAACACAATAGCAGCTCGTGTACATTTTCAAAGGGGTACAAAATCATATCATCTTAATGGAAGAGCTGGATTACTAGTTCAGTTAGATACGGACGAAAAAATAATTATTACAAACGAAAGTTGGAAAGTACACAATGATTTATCATGGGACAATAACTCAAAACCGATAAACAGATTTCAACTTGTAGTTAATGACAACATCAACCTAAACAATAAAATCGTTGGTTTTGAAACTATTGATTTTAACGATTCCAAGTGGGAAAATGCTATCCCTTTAAAACGTAATTCTGGATGGCCTTCTCCAAAACTGTCTGATAAGGCAACTACATTAACAACACCATGGACTAATTTGGTTCCAAGAGACATTCCGTATTTAAAAGAAAAAGAAATTAAAGCTATCAAAATTATACATGCTAAGCTAATTGAATCTGATGATGTTGACAATACATCACTGGCTCTTGATGGTTTTCTTGACAAGTACATATCAAAAGGATTAAAAAATTATATAAATAATAATCAACCGTTAATTATTCCATCATCTCAAAATAAAACTTGGTATTTGGTTTTTGATTTTGGAGAAGTCATCAACGGAAAACCGAAATTAGTTCTTGAAGGTGAAAAAAATACTGAAATACACATTTTAGCAGCTCCTTATGTTATAGATCAATCATTTACACATAATATTGTAGCCTCAAATTATCATGACAAAATAATATTATCTGAAAATAAAAATACATGGCAAGCAATGTATTTTAAACCAACTCGTTACTTGACACTTGCAATAAAGGGAAATACAAAAAATCTAAAAATTCAATATGCAGGAATTCAACAATTACAATATCCTTTTGAAAAAAAAGGTAAAATCTCAGTTCCAGAAGCTAAATGGATTGAAGATTTATGGCATGCCTCAACAAAAACTATAAATGTTTGTACCACAGACGCCTACACTGATAATTACAGAGAAAGAAGACAATATGCACAAACAGGGTACTATGCAGCATTAGGTAACTTTTTAACCTTTGGTGATTACGCGTTACAACGTCGCTACTTGGTTCAAATTGCACAAGAACAGCAAGCAAATGGTTTAATGCCAGCTTATGCACCATTAACAGGTGATGATTTTATGGTTATTTTAGATTCTAACTGTTTATGGATACGAAGTTTATATAGCTACTTATTATATTCTGGAGATTATGAAACAGTTAAAGAACTTTTGCCTTTCGCTGAAAGGTTAATGAAACTTTTAAATTCCTACACAAATAAACTCGAAATGATCGATAGTCCTCCTTTTGCCTATTGGCTGGATCATACTTTAAATGATAGAACAGGTGCGAATTTAAATTTAAATGGACATTATTTAGGTGCATTAGAAGATTATTCGAAAATTTTAAAATGGCTGGATAAAACAAAAGAAAGCGACAGGTATTTACAAATGGCAAAAAAATTAAGGAAATCATTACAACTTCTGTGGGATAATGATAAACAATTGTTTGCAGATTCTTATAACAATGGAAGACGATCTAATCAGTATAGCGAACATGGGAATGCAATGGCTTTAGCAGGAAAAATAGCTACTCGAAATCAGGGCAAAGCAATTGCAAACACATTATTAAAAAAAGACAATCATAACTTTATTAGAAGAGAAAATGGTATTGTCATGGTAAGTCCAGCAATGTCTTTTTTTTTACATAAAGGGCTAGCAGAATACGGATACGAAAAGGCATCGTTAAATTTACTATATGACCGTTTTAAACATATGCTTAAGAATGATACAAATGGAACACTATGGGAAGAATGGTGGCGAAATGGTACTGGTAGGACTGGCGAATTTGTAGAAAGAACTCGAAGTGATGCTCAAACTGAAAGTGTATTTCCTCCAATTCTTATTACTGAGTATGTATTCGGATTACAAACAACTAAGCCTGGAATGACGGAAGTGATTATTTCAAAGCCAAATTTTAACCTAAAAAATATTGAAGGAAAATTCCCAAGTCCATTTGGGAAATTATCGATCAGTTGGCAAATTGATAATAAATCTTATTTAAAATTAAGTATCCCGGATGGAATGCTAGTAAAGATTGACCTTTTGAGTTTAAATAGTAAAAAAACAGTCAAAGTGAATTTTAAAACTGTAAATTTTAATGGAACCAATAAAAATTATATAGAATTAACAAATGGTGAATATGAAATTACTTTTTAAAGTTTAGCTATTTTTTTTTATTTTAATCTTAGTTTGAAAAGTAAGACATTAAAGATAGACGCATCTGATAATTTAGCAGTAGCATTAACAGACTTAAAAAAAGACCAAATTGTTAATGTTAATGAAATAGACTATAAATTAGTCAGCAACGTAAAATCAAAACATAAATTTTCCACTCAAAAATTAAAAATTGGTGATCCTGTATATATGTATGGAGTGATTGTTGGTAGAGCAAAAAAAAATATTAAAAAAGGTGAGCAAATTAATACTACAAATATTATTCATGAAACAGGTAAATACACAATACCAAAAAAAATAAAAAAGAAAAAATGGAAATTTCCAGAAATTAAAAATATTACAAAAAATAAATTTAAAGGATATTGCCGTGATGATGGAAAAGTTGGTACTGAGAACAACTGGCTTGTAATCCCATTGGTTTTTTGTCAAAACAGAAATATTGAAAAAATTAAAAAAAATATGCTAAAATCGTTAGGTTACGAACAATCTTTTGATGATGATTATGATTTAAGTGAGTTAATAGATAAATATAAATCTGGTGTGTCAAGTGATGAACTTTTGGAGATTAGTTTACAAAAAAAACAAAGAAAAAAATATTCAAATCCATTATTTCCTAATGTTGATGGAATATACTTTTTAACACATGAAGGTGGCTGTGGAGGATCTACTTTTGATTCAATAACTCTTTGTAAATTGATTGCAGGATATATTAACAATCCAAACACTGCTGGAGCAACAATTCTAAGCTTAGGGTGCCAACATGCTCAAATAGGAATTTTAAAAAGGGTTTTAAAAAATATTTGTCCAAAATCAAATAAACCTGTTTATTATTTGGAGCAACAAAAAAGTAAATCTGAAAATGAATTTATTGCAAACGCAATCAAGAAAACATTTGTGGGACTAACAAAAGCAAATAAAATATCAAGATCTGATGTTCCATTGAGTAAACTTACTATTGGGCTAGAATGTGGTGGCTCAGATGGATTTTCTGGTATTTCAGCAAATCCTACATTAGGTTATCTTACAGATTTAGTCATTGGTTTTGGAGGTTCTGCTATTCTTTCTGAGTTTCCTGAATTAAATGGAGTTGAACAGGAACTAATAAACAGGTGTAATAATCTAAAAAGTGCAAAAAAATTTACTAGTTTAATGACTAATTACAATGCTAGAGCATCAGAACTAGGGTCTGGTTTCTATGCTAATCCTTCACCTGGAAATGTTAAAGATGGACTAATAACCGATGCAATAAAATCAGCTGGTGCAGCAAAAAAGGGGGGTACCTCGCCGATTGTTGACGTTTTAGATTACACTGAACAAATTAAAAAAGCTGGTTTAAATCTTTTATGTACACCTGGAAATGATGTAGAATCAACTACTGGGTTAGCTGGATCAGGTGCAAATTTGATTTTATTCACAACAGGCCTAGGAACACCAACTGGTAATCCAGCAGTTCCAGTAATAAAAATATCTTCGAATTCTTTAGTTTATAAAAAAATGAAAGATATCATTGACTTTAATACAGGAGCAATAATTGAAGGTGAAAAAAATGTAGAAGAATGTGCACTAGAATTATTAAATTTTATAATTAAAGTTGCTAGTGGAAAAATACAATCAAAAGCTAGAATATTAGATCAAAATGATTTTATACCTTGGAAAAGAGGAATATCACTTTAAATTTTAACTATGAAATCAAAATTTTCTTTATTAAAAAAAGTTGCTGTTATTACTGGTGGAGGCAGTGGTATTGGAAAAAGTATCGCAATAACGTTTGCTAAACAAGGAGCATTTGTTAAAATTTTAGATTCAAATTTTGAAGCTGCTAAGTTTACAGTAAAAGAAATTTTAAAAATGGGATATGATGCGGAAGCTCACCTTTGTGATGTTTCTAGGATTAGTCATGTTTTAAAAGCTATAAAAAAAATAGAGCAAAAAAAATCAATTGATATTTTAGTGAATAATGCAGGAATTGCTCATGTTGGTAATATCGAAAAATGCAATGAAAAAGATTTAGATAAGTTATATAATGTTAATGTAAAAGGGGTTTACAATTGTTCTAAAGCATGTATTTCATCAATGAAAAATAACAAAAATGGAGGTGTTATTTTAAATTTGGCATCAATAGCTGGATCAGTTGGTATTCATGATCGATTTGGTTATTCCATGACAAAAGGAGCAGTTTTAAGTATGACTTATTCAATCGCTAAAGATTATATTGACCACAATATTAGATGTAATTCAATTTCACCAGCAAGAATTCACACTCCGTTTGTAGATGGATTTATTAGAAAAAATTATCCTGAAAATAAAGAAATGATGTTTGATAATTTATCAAAATCTCAGCCTATGGGAAGGATGGGAAAACCTCAGGAAATTGCTGATCTAGCTTTATTTTTATGTTCAGATGAATCAAGCTTTATAACTGGATCTGATTATGCTATTGACGGGGGATTTATAAAACTGAATTCAAAATAAAAAATTATGAAACTAATTAGATTTGGAGAAAAAAATAAAGAAAAACCTGGAATTCAACTTGATGATGATCGAAGGATAGATGTTTCGTCTTTTATAGATGATTATGACGAAAATTTTTTTTATAAAATTGGAATAAAAAAACTAAGAAGTTGGTTAAATAAAAATAAAGAAAAATGTCCAATTATTGATAATAATATTAGAATTGGCCCGCCAATATCAAGACCATCTAAAATAGTTTGTGTTGGATTAAATTATGCTAAACATGCTGCTGAAAGCGGTATGAAAATCCCTGATGAACCTGTTCTTTTTTTTAAATCTAGCTCTGCTATTACTGGCCCGTACGATCCAATAATTATACCAAAAAATAGTTCAAAAACAGATTGGGAAGTTGAACTTGCAATTGTCATGGGTAAAAGAGCAAGTTATGTTTCAAAAGAAGATGCTTTAAATTATATTGCCGGTTATGTTCTTCACAATGATGTAAGTGAAAGAGAATTTCAAATTGAACGTTCAGGTCAATGGGTTAAAGGTAAAAGCTGTGATTCATTTGCTCCTATTGGTCCATTTATAGCTACTGCTGATGAAATTGAAAATCCAAATAACTTAAATTTATGGCTTAAAGTTAATGGAGAGGAAATGCAAAACAGCAATACATCTGATTTTATCTTTAATATTGAAGAAGTTGTAAGCTATATTAGTCAATTTATGACTTTAATGCCTGGAGATATTATTTCTACAGGAACTCCATTTGGTGTAGGACTTGGTTTAAATCCACCAAAATATCTCAAAGAAGGTGATATCGTAGAATTAGGTATTGAAGGGCTTGGAATTTCAAAACAAACTTGCATTGCATACAAATGATAATTGATAGCCACCAGCACTTTTGGAATTATAATCCAACTAGGGATAAATGGATTAATTCATCAATGAAAATACTTCAAAAAGATTTTCTTCCTCAGCATTTAAAACCAATTTTAGATGACAATGGTATTGATGGTTGTATAGCTGTACAAGCTGATCAATCTGAAAATGAAAATAAATTCCTTTTAGATTGTGCTGAGAATAATTTATTTATAAAAGGTGTTGTAGGATGGATTGATTTAAAAGGCAAAAACATTGATAACAGATTAGCTTATTACAAAACAAATCCTTTATTTAAAGGTGTAAGGAATATTATTCAAAATGAGCATGACAATTACTTACTAAGATCGGATATACAAAATGGTATAAGTAGACTATCTAGCTACAACCTGACTTATGATTTACTTATTTTTCCTAGACAATTACCTGCTGCTATTGCATTAGTAGAAAAATTCCCAAAACAAATTTTTATTTTAGATCACATCGCCAAACCTAATATTTCAAATTCTATGGCTGAAAATTGGAAAAAAAATATAACTGTATTATCTAAATTTAAAAATGTTAATTGTAAACTTTCTGGGATGGTTACTGAAACTGAAGGTTTTATTTTTAATAATAATGATTTTTATCCATATATAGACCATATATTCAAATCCTTTGGCCCTGAGCGAATACTTTTTGGTTCAGACTGGCCGGTTTGCCTTCTCGCAGCTAATTATAAAAAAGTAACTGAGATAATTAAAAATTATCTTAAAAGTCATTCCAAGAAAACTAAACTAAATGTTATGGGTTTAAATGCAATTAAAATTTATAATTTGTAATATGGATTTGGGTTTTGAAAAAATAATATTATGACTAGGGATTTAAAAGTTATACTAAAAGGTGTTTTTTCTCTCTTAATTGAAGAAATTACAACACCAATTGTTATTATTGGAAGAGATAAAAAAAGTATTAATAAGGTCATTGATTTTACTCAAAAAAAGGCTTAAAATTATAGCAAATGAAAACAGAAATTAATCATAAATATCCATCTGTTGAAGATTTACGTAAAAGAGCAAAATTAAAAATACCAAAGTTTGCATTTGAGTATTTAGATGGTGGATGTAATAATGATGTTAATCTTAAAAAAAATACTGATAGAATAAGAGATATTGAACTAAAACCAAAATACTTAGTTGATTATAGAAAACCTAGTTTAAAAACTAGGCTTTTTGGGCAAACATATGATGCACCATTTGGAATATCTCCAGTTGGATTACAAGGTCTAATGTGGCCAAAATCACCAGAAATTTTAGCTAAAGCTGCATTTGATCATAACATTCCATTTATTCTAAGTACCGTTACAACCACTAGTATTGAAAAAATAGCTGACCTAACCGAAGGAAAAGCCTGGTTTCAACTCTATCATCCGACTGAAGATAAGATGACAATAGATATATTAAGACGTGCGAATGAAGCCCAATGTCCTGTTCTAATTATACTTGCTGATGTTCCTTCATTTGGTTATCGACCTAGGGATATACGAAACGGCCTATCGATGCCACCAAAAATGACTTTGTCAAATATAATAAATGCTGTAAAGAGACCAAATTGGCTTTTACAAACAATTATTAATGGTCAACCAAGTTTTGAAACACTAAAACCCTACATGCCTAAGAACCTAAATTTAAATCAATTAGCAAAATTTATGGATAGAACATTTTCTGGTCGATTAAATGATGATAAAATTAAAAGAATTCGAGATATGTGGAAAGGCAAACTTGTATTGAAAGGAGCCGAGTCTTTACACGATGTTGAAAAAGCTTGTAAACTTGGTTTGGATGGAGTTATAGTATCTAATCATGGTGGACGTCAAGTAGATGTTGGTCAAGCAACAATCGATTCTCTAAAAACTATTCTACCTGTTTATAAAAATAAGATTACATTGATGATGGATAGTGGTATTCGTGGAGGTGCCGATATAGCAAGAGTTATGGCAACTGGAGCTGATTTTTGTTATATGGGGCGTACCTTTATGTATGGTGTTTCTGCTTTAGGTAAAAATGGAGGAAATCACACTATATCTATGCTGAAAAAACAATTGACACAAGTTATGGAACAATTAAGTTGTGGTGAAATTTCTCAGCTACAAGAAAAATTGATTAAATGAAAAAATCCACACCACTCTTATCAAAAAAACTTTTATTTCCATTTATTTTATTAACCTCGTTATTTGCACTTTGGGGTTTTGCTAATGCAGTTACTGACCCTATGGTTCAAGCTTTTAAGAAGGTTTTAGAATTATCAAATACTCAAGCTGCTTGGGTTCAGATGGCCTTTTATGGCGGTTATTTTTGTATGGCATTACCTGCAGCATTATTTATAAGAAAATATTCCTACAAGGTAGGTATTTTGATTGGTCTTGGATTGTATGCAACTGGTGCATTATTGTTCTATCCTGCAGCAATATCGGAAGAGTTTTGGTTTTTTTGTATTGGTTTGTACATTTTGACTTTTGGGCTTGCTTTTTTGGAAACTGCTGCTAATCCTTATGCTCTTGCCATGGGGCCTAAAGAGACAGCAACACAAAGATTAAATCTTGCTCAATCATTTAATCCTCTCGGATTAATTTTAGGCCTATTTGTAGCTCAACAGTATATTTTAAAAAAACTAAAATCTGATGACATCATTAATTTTAATGCATTGGATGAAATCTCAAAAAATCTGGTAAAAACTTCAGACTTAATTGTTATTCGCGATCCTTATGTAGTTCTTGGATTAGTAATTATAATAGTTTTTATTCTCTTTACAGTTAGTAAAATGCCTAATTCAAAGGATGATAAACTCAATGAGAATATTGGAGATATTTTTAAGAAACTAATCATTAATAGAAATTATATCAGTGGGATAATTGCACAAGCATTGTGCGTTGGTGCCCAAATTATGTGCTGGACATATATTTATCAATATGCTGAAAACATTAATATTGATAACGTATCGGCTGGCTACTATCAAATGGTTGCTTTCTTATTTTTTTTTACTGGAAGAGCCGTAGGTACGTATTTATTGAAATACATTAAAGCAGGTGATCTATTAAAATATTATGCAGTTCTTGCATCGATATTTACTTTTGGCGCAATTGTATTTGAAGGAGTTGTAGGCTTGTGCTTACTGGTTGGAGTATCATTTTTTATGTCGATAAATTTCCCAACTATTTATGGACTATCACTTAGTAATTTAAACAGTGAAGAGAGTAAAATTGGATCTGCTGGACTAATAATGGCTATTGTTGGAGGAGCGCTAATGCCAAAGTTGCAAGCAACAATAATTGATATAGGCGGATATTCAGTTAATGATATTAGATTTTTTGGTATTTCAGAAATAAACTTTTCATTTATACTTCCAATTTTTTGTTTTATATATATAGCAAGATTCGGATTAAAAAATAATTAATACTAAGTTTTTTATCATATCAGTTTCAAAAATTATCTTTCGCTCAAATTAAATAATCTATTATTAAAAAGTTTTGGTAATTTAAAGATACAAACTTGAAATATGAGACTTATAAATGCTTTTTTATTTATTATATTTTTTTGTTCGACAAATGCACAATTAAATCGTGATGAAACCATATCTCTTAATGGAGTATGGGAAATAATTTATGATAAAAATAATGAAGGAAAAATAAAGAAATTCAGTTCCAATGATGGATTTAGTAATGGTAATATTGAAAAAATTACGGTACCAAGTGTTTGGGAAAGATTTAAAAAAGATTATGAAGGTGTAGTTTACTACAGGACTAAATTTAAAGTAAGCGAATTAAAAAAAGAAAATAAAATTCATCTAAATTTTAATGCATCAAATTATTTAACTGAAGTTTTTTTAAATGATAATTCTTTAGGTTTTCATGAGGGCGGTTTTTCACCATTTAATTTTAATATTGAACACGTTGTTGATTTTGAAAATGAAAATACACTAATTGTGAAAGTTTTAGGACCAATCACTATTCAGGATAAAATAATTGAAGGGATTGGACAAATGGAGACTCCTCAGTGGCGTGGGTCATACACGGGCGGAATATGGCAAGATGTTTATTTATCATTTACAGGTCATACTCATATTAATGATGTTTTTATTAAAAGTAATCATAAAACAGGTGAAATTTCAATTGAAAATGAAATCGTAAATGGTCTTGGTGATGGTTTATACAAAATTATAGCTGAGATAAATAATCAAAATAAAATTGAAAAATTTTTTGATTTGAAGAATTCTAATTTAAGGGTTAAAGAATACTTGAATGGAAAAATAAATAAGCACAAAATTTGGTCTCCAGAAAACCCAAATCTTTATAATCTAAATATAAAATTATTTAAGGTTAACATTAATTCAAATGACACAACATATAAAATTTTAGATAATGTAAATGAAAAATTTGGATTAAGAGAGTTTACTGTCAAAGACAATAAATTTTTTTTAAACGATAAGCCATTATATCTCAAAGCAGCTTTTTTTGAAGGTTTATATCCAGTTAAACTATCATATCCTGATTCCAGAGAAATGATGATAAAAGAAATTTTATTGGCTAAAAATGCTGGATTTAATATGATTAGACCATGGAGAAAACCGCCTCCCAAAGAATGGCTTCACATTGCAGACTCTTTAGGTATTTTAACAGTTGGTAGCATGGCTATAGAGTGTATGGATATGCCAATTGAAACTGCCTATCTACCAAAAAGAGTTGAAAATGAAATTACGGAATCCATTTTGAGAGATCGAAATCATCCCTCAATCGTTCAATGGGAATTATTCAATGAAATAAGGAGACCTGTTCTTGCTAATATGCTAAAACCAATGTCATTAAAGGCTAGAGAATTAGATCCTACAAGACTAATATTGGATGAATCAGGCGGATGGGCAGAAGGCGCAAACCTATATCTGCCTTATAGTACTAAAGCATTTAAATTTAATGATATTCATAATTATCCTG
>Ga0208390_1000711_pt1 | contig 12021 bp, 13 predicted proteins | sample Knorr_S7_td_Surf_FD_185594 | JGI IMG/M metagenome (GOLD analysis project Ga0208390, IMG submission 185594) | Marine microbial communities from Southern Atlantic Ocean transect - Knorr_S7_td_SurfaceA_ad_6m_LV_A (SPAdes) (version 2) | ecosystem: Environmental > Aquatic > Marine > Oceanic | place...
ATGGTACCTGAAATTTATCAACAAAAAAATCTTTACATAGAATTGGTAAATTAGTTTTTTGTTTAATTTTACTCAAATGAATTAAGTTACCGTGAAAAAAGTCTTCCTCAGTCAATATTGACAAGCAAGTTGCCTTATAATTTTCATAAATTTTAGCAATTTTAATAGGATCATAATCTTTTATAATTATCCCTGCCGATGGACTACCTTTTTTAATTTCAGCAATAATTGAAAACCTATTATTTTTAAGATTAGTCTCAATTTTTTGCTTAAAATCGATGAAATTATTAATTTTATTTTTATTTTCTTCTAAATAATTTAAATCAATTGTTTTTTTGAGGTTTAATATTTTTTCCTCTTTTTTTCTAATTATTTTATCAAGTATGTTGTTAGTCATTTCTTAACTTTTCTAAATATTTAATCGTGTTTCCTGATAAAATTTGTTCTCTAGCATTATCATATGCAATTTTAAAATTATCAAATGTTTCATTTACAATTAATCCCGCAGCCGCATTTAGGCACACAGCTTTAGAAAAATCATTATCCTCTCCCTTGAATATATTAATTATTTTATTTGCATTAAATTTTGAGTCACCGCCTATTATGTTTTCTAATTTTCCAGCATTAACGTTAAATTCATTTGGATTAATTATAATTTCAGTTATTTTATTATCTTTTAATTGTATGATGTTTGTTTTGGCATAAGGTGAGATTTCATCTAAACCATCTTCACTACAAACAATCCATGCAAACTTTATATTTAAATTCTTTAATGCATCAGCAAATAATCCTAATAATTTTTTATCAAAAACACCCACAACTTGCCTCCTTACTAATGCTGGACTACTTAAAGGACCAATCATATTAAAAATAGTTCTTTTGCCAATTTTTTTTCTAGTTGGACCTACGTATTTCATTGCGCTATGATAATTTGGGGCAAACATAAAACCAAAATTATGTTTAATTATTTGATCTTTGATTTGTTCTGGTTCTAAATTAATATTTATATTTAATTCATCCAAAACATCTCCAGATCCACATTTTGATGAAACTGCCTTATTTCCGTGTTTTGCAACTTTAACACCCATGCTAGCTAATAACAAAGCTGATGCTGTAGATATATTTAACGTATTCATACCGTCTCCACCAGTTCCGCACGTATCAATACAGTTATTTATCTCAACTCTTTTAGACTTGTCTCTTAAAATATAAACTCCACCAGCTATTTCTTCAGATGTTTCTCCCTTGTCAGATAGTGATGTTAAAAAATCAAATATTTCTTGATCTTGAGCTTTACCACTCATTAATATTTCAAAAGCACTTTTACTTTCATCAAAGGATAAGTTTTCTTTATTTCTAATTTTTTCTATGATTTGCCTCATTACTTATAATTTATAAAATTTTTTAAAATTTTCATACCAATCTTAGTCTTAATACTTTCTGGATGAAATTGTACACCGTGTATATTGTAAATTCTATGTTGAACACCCATAATTATACCATCCTTAGTTTCAGCTGTAATAATAAGATCTTTAGAAAATTTTTTTTTGTCTATGATTAAGCTATGGTATCTTGTGGCTTCAAATTTTATAGGAAGGTTTTTTAATATTCCTATTCTTTTAGAAACTATAGTACTAGTCTTTCCATGCATCAATTTCTTAGCTTGTATAATTTTTGAACCAAAAACTTGTCCAATAATCTGATGACCTAGACATACACCTAAGATAGGTATTTTTTTATAAAGTTTTTTAACTATATCTAAACAATTTCCAGATTGATTTGGATTTCCAGGACCTGGAGATATAACTATTCTGTCGTACTTTTTTTTTAAAACGTCTTTATAATTAATTTTGTCGTTTCTAAAAACTTCAACTTTTACTTTCAATTCAGATAAATAGTGAAACAAATTAAACGTAAAACTATCATAATTATCAATTAGTAAAATTTTCATCTAATTTAATGCATTTAACAATGCTTTAGCTTTATTAATAGTTTCAAAATATTCATTTATGGGTTTGCTATCGGCAACTATTCCTGCACCAGCTTGAACATAAAATTTATTTTGTTTTGTTATTGCAGTTCTTAAAGCTATACATGTATCGAAGTTTCCATTCGCAGAAAAATAACCTATTCCACCAGAATAAACTTTTCTTTGGGTCTTCTCTAGCTTGTCAATAATTTCCATTGCTCGTATTTTTGGTGCACCTGACACAGTACCTGCTGGAAATCCTGACATTAGTGTTTCAAATCTAGTAAATTTGTCATTAAAATGTCCTGTAACATTAGAGACAATGTGCATTACATGAGAATACTTTTCAATAATAAATTTCTCTGTTACTTTTACAGTACCTACTTTTGAGACTTTGCCAGTATCGTTTCTACCTAAATCTAAAAGCATTAAATGTTCTGATATTTCCTTTTTATCTTTCAATAAGTCTTTCTTATAAAATAAATCTTGTTTTTGGTTTTTTCCCCTAGGTCTTGTGCCAGCTATAGGTCTTATAGTAATTTTATTGTCTCTAAGTCTAACTAAAATTTCTGGACTAGCTCCTATAATCTGAAAATCTTTAAAATTAAAAAAATACATAAATGGTGAAGGGTTTGTTACTCTTAATTTTTTATAAATATCAATGGGCTCTTTTGTTAATTTAGTCTCGAAACGTTGACTTAAAACTACTTGAAATATATCTCCAATTTTAATGTATTTTTTTGCTTTTCTAACATTATCTATAAATTTTTTTTTTGTAACGTTTGATTTAATTAAAAGCTTTGATTTTTTGTATTGCTTATTTAGAGTTAAATTATGGTTTGAAAGAAAAATATTATACTCTAATTTACTAAAAATTTCTCTGTACTTCAGATTATAATTTTTTATTTTTTCGTCTGAATAACAATTATAAATATAATAAATTTTTTTTTTTAAATTATCATGAATTATCAATTCTTTAGGCCTAATAATTCTTAAGTCTGGTAGTTTAATATCATCTTTACAACTATTAGGTATATTTTCTATGTATCTTATAGCATCATATGAGAAGTATCCTGCAATTATAGCACATACATCTGGTAATTCTTTCGGAATTGGAAACCTAAATTTTTCTATGATTTTTTCTATATTTTCTTTTGGCTTACCTTTTAGAATTTTTTTTTTATTTCCGTTATAAATATAACACTTCTTATTGTTAAATTCCCAAATTTTATCAGGATTTTTGCCAAAAATTGTATATCTACCTTTGATTTTTCCTTTTTCAACAGACTCAAAAATAAAACTATTTTTTTCGTTCAAAAAATTATTAATTAAATTTGAAATTTCAGTTTTGCCATTAGTTTTAAAACACAAGTATAAAGTCTGATTTGATTTTAATTTATGCTTTTTAATAAAATCTTTTAAATCAATATTTAACATTATTTGAAATAATTTTTTAATCTTTCCAATGTATTTTGATTTATTTTAACTTTATACTTTGTATTTAAAAGATCGTCATATGAATTTGAAATATTATTTTTTAATCTAAAATTTGATCTTGAAACATATATTTTACCATCTTCCGAACTATTACTAAAATTTTTATAATTGAAATTAACAACTTTAGTCAGGTACACGTTTTTTTCATTATCTACAATTAGTAAAAAATCGTCTTTAGGTATCGTATAAAGTAAACTTAAAGAATCTACATTAAAAAAAGAATTATCGTTTTTAGATTTGATAGTGAGTTTTTCTATTAAATTTTCTTTACTTCCAATTTCTAAGAATTCTTCATCTTTAAATTCATTGTTTTCAATCTTTTTTAACAATTCTTTATTATAATTAAATTTTTCTTTAGAACTTATTTTATCTAAAAGTTCCTTATTAAAAAATTTATCATCCATTGAAGGAAGTTTTTTTACAATTTTTTTGATTTCATAAATTAAAAAAAAGTTTTCTTTATCTAAAATATCTATCTTCATTCCGTCTCTGTTAGCGTAAATTTCCTTTAAAATTTCGTCTTCTTCGTTTTGCAAATAAAAATTATTTTTTTCAACTAATTGGATGTTGTATTTACTTGATATGTTTTTAAGATTTAAACCCGCCGATATATCGTTCTCAATATCATCAATAGTTTTAAAAAATTCAGAACTAAAATCGTTTGAATTAACTAATTGTTCAGGTTCAATTTTTGCGTAAATTATATCAATGTAATCTTTTTCGAGATCGTCTTTATTTTCTAAAATAAATTTATCTAATTCAGAATTAGTAAAATTCTTCTTATATATTTTCTCAAGATTAATATAATTAACCTCAATTTCCTTTGTATCTTCTGTATAAAAATTCTTAGTTAGAAATTGTGGACTTCTTATTCCCCCGCTAACATATTGAAAAAGATTATTTTGTAAGTTCGCATCTTTTAATTTTTGCTCATATGAAATAGCTGAAACATTATTTTCCAATAAAAACTTTTCGTATTTTATTCTTGAAAACTTTCCATTTTCATCAATGAATTTTTTATCTGTAGTTATATTTTTAAATAAAAATTCATCTGATGCAGTTAGCCCTAATTCATTAATTTCTAGTTTTAGCAATGTTGTAGATATAATTTGACTTAAAATTTCTTGTAAAATGTTTTTATCTAGGTTCTCTTTTAAAATTTCAGGTGTAAGCCTTGTTTCATTTATATATTCAATAAAATCTTGAGTTGATATATTTTCATTATTAATTTTTGCTACACTATTTGTATTTCCACCGCTAAACACATTACCCATACCCCAAAAAACAAAAGGAATGATTATTATTGCTATCAATAATCCAGCAAATTTGCTTTTAGAAAAATTTCTCAGTTTACCTAGCATAATAAAATGTTAAATGTTGATTATAAGGAACAAATCTATAAATTAAAAATAGATTAATGACAAACAATAATATTTATTTTGTTGCAAATTGGAAAATGTATGGAAATTTAACGTCATTAAACGCTTTAAACAAAGTAATAAATATATCTAGATCCAAGTTTTTCAAAAAAGTAAAATTTATTTATTGTCCACCATTCACACTTCTTGATCAATTTGTCAAAAAAACAAGAGACACAAAAATAGAGGTAGGTGCTCAAGATTGTCATTTTGTAAATGGCAGTGGTCCGTATACCGGCATGATAAGTGCAAATCAAATTAAAAAATTGGGGACCAAATACATAATATTAGGTCACTCAGAAAAAAGATCAGATGGGGATACAAATCAAATAATTAATAAAAAAATACTAATTTCAATTAAAGAGAAACTTAAAGTTATTTTATGTGTTGGAGAAACATTAAAAGATAAAAAAAATAAAAAAGAAATCAATGTACTTAAAACCCAATTAAATTCTTGCTTAAAAAATTTAAAACAAAAAAAAAATATAATAATAGCGTATGAACCAGTTTGGTCGATAGGTACAGGTCGAGTTCCATCTAATGCAGATATTTATAAAAATGTAAAATTTATTAAAAATTTTATAAAGAGAAAATTTAAAAATAAAAATATAGTTGTTTTATATGGAGGTTCGGTTAATCAAAAAAACATAGGAATTTTAAAAAAAATTAATAATATTGATGGTTTTTTAATAGGTGGTGCATCACAAAATTATAATAAATTTATTGATATAGTAAAAAAAACAATTATTTAGATATAATGGAAAATATTTTATTAGTTATAAACATCATTCTAGCAGCAATTTTAGTTATATTAGTTCTTCTGCAGAAATCTGAGGGTGGTGCTCTTGGTATCGGAGTTTCCCAAGATAATTTTATGTTTGCTAGATCCGCAGGCAACTTTATGACTAAAGCAACAGCAATTGTTGCAACATTATTTATTATTTGCAGCCTTTCACTGACGATTCTTTCTAGGGGTGATGCTCCAGAAAGCAACTCAGTTCTTGATAAAATTGAAGAAAAAGCAGACGATACACCTCAATTACCTGAATAAATTAATCTTTGTAATTTTTTGAGATTACGTCTATAAGATAATTCCATGGCGCGATATATATTCGTTACAGGCGGCGTGGTTTCATCTTTAGGTAAAGGTTTATCTTCTGCATCTTTAGCATTTCTTTTAAAATCACAAGGATTTAACGTTAGGTTGAGAAAAATGGATCCTTATTTAAATATCGATCCTGGCACAATGAGTCCATTTCAACATGGAGAAGTTTTTGTAACTGATGATGGAGCAGAGACAGACTTAGATTTAGGCCATTACGAGAGATTTACAAATATTTCAGCTAGAAAATCTGATAATGTTACGACAGGAAAAATTTATAGTGACATTCTTAAAAAAGAGAGAAAAGGGGAGTATTTAGGTAAGACAGTACAGGTAATACCACATGTCACTAATCAAATAAAAGAATTCATAAAAAAAGATATAACCAAAGAGGACTTTGTTATCTGCGAAATAGGAGGAACTGTTGGAGACATTGAAAGCTTACCATTTTTGGAGGCAATTAGACAATTTTCAAATGAAGATGGTTATAACAAAAGTTTATTTATTCATCTAACTTTAGTGCCATTTTTAAAATCATCTGATGAAATAAAAACCAAACCAACACAACATTCTGTAAAGGAACTTCGAAGTTTAGGTATCCAACCAGACATAATTATTTGTAGATCAGAAAAGCCTATACCTTTAGATCAGAGAAAAAAAATATCTCTTTTTTGTAACGTAAGATATAAAAATGTAATAGAGACAGTTGATGTAAAAACAATTTATGAAGCCCCTAAAAGCTTTTATGATGAAAAATTAGATAAACAGGTCCTCAGTTTTTTTAAAATAAAACCAAAAAGAAAAGTTAATCTCAGACCTTGGAATAAAATTACAAAAACAATATTAAAAAGTAAAAATGAAGTAAATATTGCTTTAATAGGTAAATATGTAAATTTAAAAGATGCGTACAAGTCTCTTGATGAAGCACTTATTCATGGAGGTATTAAAAATAATGTTAAAGTAAATTTATTACGTTTAGACTCTGAAAAATTGAATAATAAAGAAATAAATAAAAATTTAAAAAAAGTATCTGGAATACTTATCCCTGGAGGTTTTGGTAAACGTGGAACTGATGGAAAAATTATGTCTATTAGATTTGCTAGACAGATGAAAATCCCATTTTTGGGTATATGTTTTGGGATGCAACTAGCCGTAATTGAATTTGCTAGAAATGTCTTAAAAATTAAAAATGCTGGTTCTAGTGAACTTGACACGAAATGTGAGCCTGTAGTTGGGCTAATGGAAGAATGGGATAAAGATGGCTCAATTATAAAAGGTTCAAATATGGATCTTGGCGGAACTATGAGATTAGGATCATATAATGCAAAATTAAGACATAATTCTTTAATAAAAAAAATCTATAAAAAATCCTATATATCAGAGAGACATAGGCATCGTTATGAGGTTAATTTTAATATTAAAGAAAAATTTGAAAAAAAGGGTATGATTTTTTCAGGCTCTTCCCCAGATAATAAGTTAACAGAAATTGTTGAACTGAAATCTCATCCGTGGTTTGTAGGTGTGCAATTCCATCCTGAGTTTAAATCTAGACCTTTATATCCACATCCATTATTCTCATCTTTCATTAAAGCAGCAAAAAAAAATAAATGAACCAAAAGATAATAAAATGCTCAGATTTTGAAATAGGAAATAATAGAAAAATAGTTCTTATTTCAGGTCCTTGCCAAATGGAAAGTGAAGATCATGCTGTTGAAATGGCTTATAAAATTAAAGAAATTACAGGTAAACTAAATATAAATTTAATATATAAAACATCTTTTGATAAAGCCAATAGAACTAGTATTGGAGGTAAAAGAGGACTTGGTTTAGAAAAATCTTTAAAAGTATTCGATAAAATAAAGAACGAAGTTAAATTACCAACTTTGACAGATGTACATAGTTCTGATCAATGTTCAGTTATATCAGATGTAATTGATGTGATCCAAATACCTGCCTTTTTATGTAGACAGACAGATTTATTAATTGCTGCAGCAAAAACTGGAAAAATAATAAATGTAAAAAAAGGCCAGTTTCTTGCACCGTGGGACATGGTTAATGTTACAAAAAAAATTTTAGAATCTGGAAACGATAAAATTCTTGTTACTGAGAGAGGCGCAAGTTTTGGATATAACACATTGGTATCGGACATGAGGTCAATTCCAATTATGGCTGACCAAGGTTTTCCAGTTGTGTTTGATGCTACACATTCTGTTCAACAACCTGGTGGAAAAGGTAGTAGTAGTGGTGGGCAAAGAGAGTTTATTGAACATTTAAGTAAAGCTGCAACCGCAGTTGGCATAGCAGCATTATTTATTGAGACTCATAATGACCCTGATAATGCACCTTCAGATGGTCCTAACATGTTACAAATAGATAAACTTGAAAACTTACTTAATAAAATTATTAAAATAGATAATTTAACAAAAACAGATGAGTAAAATTACAAAAATAATCGCAAGACAGATTTTCGATAGCAGAGGAAACCCTACCATTGAAGTTGAAGTTTTTTCTAATAAAATTAGTGCTAGCGCTATATGTCCCTCTGGAGCATCAACAGGTAGTTTTGAGGCCTATGAGAAAAGAGACCAAAATAATAAAAAATATCTTGGTAAAAGTGTTTTTAAAGCTGTAGATACAGTTAACAAAATAATTTCAAAAAAAATTAGAAATCAAAATATCCATGATCAAGTAAAAATTGATAATATTCTTATTCGACTTGATGGTACTAAACAAAAAAAAAAATTAGGTGCAAATACTATTCTAGCTGTCTCTATGGCAATTAAAAAATTGTCGGCAAAAGTAAAAAATATTCCTCTTTATAAGACATTTTTAATTAGTAAAAATTTTAAATTACCCTATCCGTTGATGAATATTATTAATGGTGGTGCGCATGCTAATAATGGTCTTCAAATACAAGAATTTATGATCAGACCCGATAAAGCTAAAAATTTCAGTGAAGCGATAAGAATGTGTTTTATAGTAATAAACAATTTAAGAAAAATATTAAAAAATTCAGGTCATTCAACTTCTGTAGGTGATGAAGGTGGTTTTGCACCTATGATAAAAAACAACGAAACTGCCTTAAAGTTAATAGTGAAATCTATATCTAAATCTGGTTTTAAAAATGGAAGAGATATTTCAATATGCTTAGATGTTGCTGCAAATGAATTAATAAAACAAAACCAATATTGTGTTCACTCAAAAAAATATATTTCAGTAGAAAAAACTATAAAACAATATCTTAAGATGATTGATAAATATAAAATTAAATCTATTGAAGATCCATTTGCAGAAAATGATTGGCAAGCATGGACAAAATTAATGAAACAAAATAGAAAAGATGTGCAAATCGTAGGAGATGATTTATATGTAACTAACCTTGAAAGATTGAAAATTGGCTTTTTAAATTCATCCTCGAATGCGATATTAATCAAATTAAATCAAATAGGTACTGTTACAGAAACTTTAGAGGTAATTAAATTTGCAAAATTAATTGGGTTTAAAACTATCATATCTCATAGATCGGGCGAAAGTGAAGATACTTTTATTGCCGACATGTGTGTTGGCACGGGTTCAGAACAAATTAAAACAGGTTCTCTTGCTAGGTCCGAAAGAGTATCTAAATATAATCAACTTATAAGAATAGAGGAAAGCATTTTAGCAAAAAAAAATATGGCAAAATTGTAATGTTAATATTAATTAAAAAAAATCTATTATTATTATCTATCTCACTGGTTTTTATTTATTTTGTATTTAACCTTTTAGGAGGAGAAAGAGGTCTTATATCTTGGTATAAAAAAAGTAGGATTTTAAATGATTTAGAAAATAAAAATAATGTACTGACGAGCAAAATTGAAAATCTTGAGTTAAAAAATTCACTTTTAAAGGATAATATTGATATTGATTTTATAGAGACTTTAATTAGAGACAAATTTGTATTTGGAAAAAAAGGTGAGAAGACTTATATCATAAAACATAATGAAAATTAGACATCCAGAAAAAATAAAAAATCCAATCAATCCGATCAAAAGAAAACCAGATTGGATCAAATCAAAATTATTAAATAGTAAAGAATTTTTTACAACAAAAAGTTTGATAAATAAAAGTAAGCTAGTTACAGTTTGTGAAGAAGCAAACTGTCCAAACATAACTGAATGTTGGAGTAAAAAACATGCAACATTTATGATAATGGGAGATACTTGTACAAGAGCTTGCGCATTTTGTGATGTTATCACTGGGAAACCTCAACCTCTTGATCCATTTGAGCCTTACAAAATATCTGTTGCTGTAAAAAAATTAAATCTTAATCATGTAGTTATCACATCAGTTGATAGGGATGATTTGCCAGATGGAGGATCAAATCACTTTTATGAAGTAATAGTATCGACGAAACAGCGGAATCCAAAAACATCTATTGAAGTACTAACTCCAGATTTTCTTAGAAAGGGAGATGCATATAAAAAAGTGATTGAAGCAAACCCTGATGTTTTTAATCATAATATTGAGACAGTTCCTAGTCTGTATAGGAAGGTTAGACCGGGAGCTAGATATTTTTCATCTTTAGATCTGCTAAAAAAAACAAAAGAGATAAACAGTAATATTTTCACAAAGTCTGGAATAATGGTTGGTCTTGGAGAGAGCAAAGATGAAATTTTACAAGTAATGGATGATTTAATTTCAGCCAAAGTAGATTTCTTGACTATAGGCCAATATTTACAACCATCGCCTAAACATTTTCCACTAGAAAAATATTATCATCCTGATGAATTTAAAGAATTAGGTGAAATTGCTAAATCGAAAGGATTTTTATTAGTATCTTCAACGCCATTAACAAGATCTTCTTATCACGCTGATGAAGATTTTAGAAAATTAAAAACCCAGAGATTAAAAATTAATGCCTCAGGCCTCAGTAAAAAGATTAATTGAAGCTGATAAACAAAAATTAATTGAATTAGTTCTAGATATTGAAAAGTATAAAGATTTTATACCTTATTGTTTAGATTCTAAAGTTTATGAACGCAATGATAAAGGTGATAAAATTTTTATAGTTGCAGATTTAACTATAGGCAAGGGTATTTTTAAAGACACATACAAAAGTGATGTAAAGTATAATAAGCTAGATAATACTATATATGTAACTAATATAGATGGTCCATTAAGATATTTAGAAAATGTTTGGAAATTTACTGAAAAAGATAATTTCACTGAAGTATCTTTTGATGTTGATTTTGAATTGAAAAACAAATTTTTAAATATTTTAATGACCAAATCTTTTAATTATGGATTAAATAAAATCGCTGATGCTTTTCAAAACAGAGCAGAGGAATTATTTCGCAATACTTAATACCAAATTTAATGCTTTATTAACCGATGATCTCTGTATTACTTTTCTTTTTTTACTTTTAAATAAATATTTTTTAATCAAAATTTTTTTACCTTTTTTAACACCTATGTAAACTAATCCGACAGGTTTACTTTTTGTACCACCTCCAGGACCAGCAACTCCTGTTATAGATACTGAAACGTGCGTTTTACTCATTAAGCTTAGATTTTTAACCATTGATAAACAAGTCTCATAACTTACAGCGCCATGTTTTATAATAATATTCCTTCTAACCTTAAGAATATTAATTTTTGACTGATTAGAATAAGTAATTAAACCTAAAGTAAAAATTTTAGAGGATCCTCTAATTGCTGTAATTGAACTAGCAAGCATTCCTCCTGTGCAAGATTCAGCAAAAGAAATTTTAAGTTTTTTTTTTCTTAATAAATTAATAACTTTTTTACTGAGCTCTTTCATGAAGAAAATACCATATATAATACTAGAACTGCCACAACATATAAACCTGCGCAAACATCATCCATAACTACACCAAAGCCATTTTTAAAATTTTTATCATAATAATTAACTGGATAAGGTTTTAAAATGTCAAAAATTCTAAATAAAATAAACATGATGAAATAAAATGTTAAAACCTCATTTGTGTTTTTGACCTCCTGGTGAGCAATCTCATAAAGACAAATAGGAATTGATT
>Ga0208390_1000717_pt1 | contig 11972 bp, 14 predicted proteins | sample Knorr_S7_td_Surf_FD_185594 | JGI IMG/M metagenome (GOLD analysis project Ga0208390, IMG submission 185594) | Marine microbial communities from Southern Atlantic Ocean transect - Knorr_S7_td_SurfaceA_ad_6m_LV_A (SPAdes) (version 2) | ecosystem: Environmental > Aquatic > Marine > Oceanic | place...
TTTTCTCTTTTTGCCCAGATAGCTCAGTTGGTAGAGCAAAGGACTGAAAATCCTTGTGTCGGTGGTTCGATTCCACCTCTGGGCACCACAAAATTTTAATCCTTTTTAAGGTATAGGCCAGAAACTTCAGATAATATATTGCAGTGAGATTTTTTAAAAAAGAAAGAAAACTTTATCCATCTATTGAGCCGTTTGATTCAGGCTTTATTAAAAAAGGAATTCATGAAATCTATTACGAACAATGTGGAAATCCTAAAGGCAAGCCTGCAGTTTTTTTACATGGAGGACCAGGGGGAGGAGCTGGAAAACTTTCTAGAAGATTTTTCAATCCAAAAAAATATAGAATAATTCTGTTTGATCAAAGAGGCTGCGGTAAAAGCAAACCTCATACTTGCTTAGAAGAAAATACCACTTGGCACCTAGTAGATGATATTGAATCTATTAGAAAAAAACTACAAATAGAAAAATGGTTAGTTTTCGGAGGATCTTGGGGAAGCACTCTTGCTCTAGCTTATGCTCAAAAACACCCTGAGCATGTTTCTGAACTTATTCTAAGAGGTATTTTTATGCTTAGAGAAAAGGAACTCAAGTGGTTCTATCAGTATGGAGCAAGTGAAATATATCCTGAAGCTTGGCAAGGATTTATAAATGAGATTCCTGAAGAGGAAAGATTTGATCTAATTGATGCCTATAGAAAAATTTTTAATGGCAAGGATAAAGAAAAAAAGCTGTCTGCTGCTAAGGCTTGGTCTAAGTGGGAAGCATCTGCAAGCTATATTAATCATAACCCAAGCGCTGTAAAAGATTCTGTAAATGCAGAGTTTGCTTTGGCATTTGCGCTCATTGAAAACCACTATTTTGTAAATAAAGGTTTTTTGGATTACGAAAATCAACTTTTGGATAACATAGATCTTATCAGGCATATTCCAGCAATAATAATCCAAGGAAGATATGATGTGGTTTGTCCTTCCACCACTGCATACGAACTTTATTCAAAATGGCCTGAAGCTGAACTTAAAATTGCACCTTTCTCTGGACATTCTGCCTTTGAAAAAGAAATTACCGAGCTTCTAGTTGATGCTACAGATACTTTTAGCAAGAACTAATCCTTAGAACCTCTTACTTTATAAATAGACAAAAGATTAATATTCATTACACAAGATTCGTCTTCTTTTTTGAAAAGATTAACTTCAACATCTACAAATTCATGACCTTTTTTTTCAAATACTTCATTTATTTGAATTTCTGCAATAACAGATGAATTATAAGGAAGAGCTTGATAATTTTGAGAAGTAGTTTGTAAATGGATCCAAGGATTCATATAGGCATTACTTGCTAAAATCCAATTAGAGCAACCCAAAAGAAAGCTCAAATTCGAAAAGCCTTTTTTAGAAGGATTCAATAAATCAGGAAGAGCATCTTGATCTTTTAAATAAATTAAAGGATCTTTTCCTCCCCAAAAATATTCAAAAGCCATACAGCCATCTTTTTTTAATTTCATCCAAACATTTTTTGATGCTTTAGGGCCTTGAAAATTCTGAGCAGCAATTTTATCACCCCTGATCTTTGGAGTTTTTGGAATTATTTTTAACAAGCGAGCTTCAGCATTAGCAATAATGCTTTGTTTGCTATTTTTTAAAATGGATATGATTTCACTTTGTGAGATTTCATCTAAAAAGATAGAAAAATCTTCCTTATCATATAAGGGTGAAGTAATTTTACATTTTGCCCAGCCTTTTTCTAACCAATCAATTCCCCATTTTTCAATGATTGGATGCAACAGATAAGCAGAAACTGTCACTCCAGGGACTAATCCTCCCCTAAAACCAAATTCTCTTGCCATATCGTCTCCGTGAATTTGATTTTCTGAATCAGGAGCAGTATTGAGAGCTCTTGCCGACCAAACCTCTTGGTTAAGATTTATTCTTTTATCCATGTGCAAAGTTAAAAATAGAGACAAATACAATACCGCTTATCAAGACTCCCGTTGCCAAAACAAGGTAATCTGCAAAAAATACTGCTACTAATTTTAACCAAGATGGTTCTGCATTTTTAGTTTTTTTAAAGGCAGATATCTTAAAAAAAGAGAATGCTATGAAAAATGTTATTGCTCCGATTATAAAAATTCCTAGATTCATAGTATGAATTTAATCTTTTTCTTCATCCATTTCTTGCCAGACTTCTGCCAAAACATTGCTGGAAGATACAGCATTTGGCCATCCAGCATAATGGGCTAAATGAAAAATAATTTCTTCTAATTTTTCTTTAGTGAAACCTAAATTTCTAGCTCCTCTAAAATGGAGTTTTAGTTCATTTTCTCTATTCAAAGCTATCAAACTGGCCAGGGTAATCATGCTTCTTTCCTCTATTTCTAATCCTGGTCTTGCCCAAACTGTACCAAATAAATTTTCAATTGTATGAGCTCTAAAATCATCTGATATAGCTGAACCGGCTTTAGATAAAAAATTTAACTTTTCAACAACTTCCATTCCTTTTTTTAATTTTTTTTCATCGCTTTCGAAAGACATTTTTTCTCCTAATTTATTAAAAGGAAGTTTAAAACAAAATAAGAAAGTATTTAAACGTGATTAAAAAAATAATTTTTGTGAATATTTTCATCTAATAGATGAATTCGTCTCTGCAAATAATCTAAAAAATTGTGAAGTTGAATATCATCGTAACTTTCCACCTTTGCTGAAAATACTCGAACATTTAATTTATTAACTGCATCAAGAACATTAGTATTATTCGGAAGAGAGGTAAGACTTTTCTCTGTAATAGTTAAGCACCTATATATCGAACGAGGAAAATTCTCATTTTTAAGGAGAAAATTTATCACGTCTCCCCTTTCTATTTCTCCCCGTACTTCCTTTCTAAAAGACTCATGAGCAGATAAAGTTCTGAGCATGCTAACCCACTCTAAAGTTGGAAAGTCATGAGTTTGTTCTTTTGATTGCATAATACAAAGACTATCTATAATTCTAGAAATCATATCTATTCTTTCTATGAATCTTCCTAATCTCATGAATTCAAAAGCATATCCTCTTGAAAAGTTATCAGAAATAATTCCGAAGAATCTTTGTGAGCCCGAAATTACATTATAAATATATGAAGCTCTTTTCCTTCTATTGGAAGAAGAAGCCATACCAGTTTTAAATTCATTAAATAAATTATTTAGTTGCTCAGTTGCTGATCTTGGCAAATCATCTTTGATAGCTCTAGCGTTATAGCGAGCCATGTCCAAAGAAGAAATTATAGAATTTACATTTTCTTTATCATCACCTAAAAACTTAACAGCGCTGATTTCGCTATATTCTGAATACCTTTTTTTAAAGAATTTTTTTGAATCCATAGTCTCAATTATTGGTTTCCAACCTAAAGATTGATCTCCGGGGAAATCCAACATTAACTCAGAGTGAACATTGATCATTCTTGCCGTATTTTCTATTCTCTCAACATATCTTGTGAGCCAATATAGATGCTCTGCGTCTCTACTTAACATTTAAACTATCCATGTATCTTTGCTTCCTCCACCTTGGGAAGAATTCACCACTGTTGAGCCCTTTTTAAGTGCGACTCTTGTCAATCCGCCTACAGTTACGTAATGTTTTTCTCCTGATAAGATAAAAGGTCTCAAATCAAGATGCCTGGGCTCAAGGTTGTCTCCAGAATATGTAGGTGTGGTTGATAAAGATATTAATGGCTGGGCAACGAAATTTCTTGGGTTATTCATTATTTTTCTAATAGTCGACTCTTTTTCTGATCTTGAACAATTTTTGCCTATTACAATTCCGTAACCGCCAGATTCAGCAACGGGTTTAATTACCATATCTTTAAAATTATTAAAAACATGATCTCTATGTTCTTTGTTAGTTAGGAGAAAAGTTTTTATATTTCTGATGATTGGCTCTTCATTTAAAAAATATTTAATCATTTTCGGGACAAATGCATAAACTGCTTTATCGTCTGCAATTCCACAGCCTGGAGAATTTACAATCGCAACTTTCTTTTGTTGCCAAGCCCTTATCAATCCTTTGACCCCTATGGCTGAATTGGGATTTCCTTGATCAGGATCAAGGTAGTCATCGTCGATTCTTCTATAGATAACATCAACCTTAACTAAACCTTCTATTGTCTTCTTATAGACATAACCTTCTTTACCAATTATCAAGTCCCTACCTTCAACTAAGTCAATCCCCATTTGTTGAGCTAAGAAGGAATGTTCATAATATGCGGAATTGAATATTCCTGGAGTAAGCAAAACTATTTCAGGATGCTTGGACCTAGAGTAACTAACTGAAGCCAGAGTTTCATAGAGCTTAGTCGGATAAGCATCTATGGGAGTGACGCCGTATTGGTAAAATAATTCAGGGAAAACTCTTTTCATAATCATTCTATTTTCCAACATGTAACTGACACCCGACGGAACTCTTAAATTATCTTCAAGAACATAAAACTTTCCATCTTGGGCTTTGATCAAATCTGATCCACAAATATGCGACCATGTATTATGTTTTAGCTTCCTATCAACGCAATACTGTTTATAGGCGGGAGAATCCAATACCAGATTTTTGTCCATATCGCTTTCATTTAAAAAGTTTTGTTTGTTGTAACAATCTTCAATGAACATATTTAGAGCTTTTACTCTTTGTTTCAATCCTTTTTCAACCTGTTGCCATTCAGTTTGTCGAATTAACCTTGGAATAAAATCTAATGGCCACATTCTATCCTGTCCATCGTCGGCTTCATCGGAATAAACTCTAAATGATATTCCCATAGACTTTATAGCCGTCTCAGTTGCTAGATTTATTTCCTTTAAATCTTCTATTGATAAAGACTCCAAAAAAGTTCCAATTTTTTTTGAATGTCCCCTTAGAGTGTTTTGTGGTGTAACATATTCATCGTAAAAAGAAGAACTAGGATATTTTTTCCAAGAAATTTTCATTTAAATTTATAATTATTTAATTATTAAATATAACAGCTAATTGATTGTTTTTTTGTTCCAAAACAAGGCGTCAATTGCTCAAAAAAATAACATATGACTTATTGTCTTGCTATAAAAGTTGAAGAAGGTTTAGTTTTTGCCTCAGACTCCCGAACCAATGCAGGTTTAGATAATATTGGATCCTATACAAAAATGTTTACCTACAATATCGGTGACAGAGCTTTCGTAATTTTAACTGCTGGCAATTTAGCCACCTCGCAGGCCGTCTATCATCAAATAGAAAAAGACCTCGAGAATAATACAACCGAGATTAACTTAAACCTTTGCGAGGACATTGAAGCCGTAGCCGATTATGTTGGAAAAATAAGCATTGAACAACAATCAAAAAATCATGATCCCACAGAACAGATCGATCAAAGTACTGCCCTTTTGGGGTCTCATTTTATTGTAGGAGGACAAATTAGAGGTCAAGAACCTAACTTGGTTTTGGTTTATCCAGAGGGAAATTTTATATATGTAGCTGATGAAACTCCTTTTATACAAATAGGCGAAACAAAATATGGAAAACCGATTTTAGATAGAATGATAGTTCCCAACACTCCACTTGGAGATTCTGCTAGAGCAGCATTGTTATCTTTTGATTCAACAATGAAAAGTGACTTGACCGTTGGCCCACCTATTGATTTTGTTGTTTTTAAAAGAGATCAAATTAATTTGAATTTTCAAGATCAACTAAAGTTGGACTCCCCTTTCTTTAAAGAACTTTCTTCTATTTGGGCGGAGCAGCTAGATAACGCAATCCACGCTTTACCAAAATTTAATTGGGAAGAATAAAACAACCTTAATATAGAATAGTTAGGTCCTTTGGAGAGAAAATGAGTCAAAAACTAGTTTTATTTTTTCTTTTTGTATTTTCTATAAGCTCATCCTTTGCTAGTAATGCAATTGATCATGCGCCCATTGGCGTAATGGGAGATCATTATCATAAAACTAATGAAAGAATGATTTCTATAAGGTATTCAACTATGCAAATGGAGGGTAATTCTTTACATAATAACTCAATTTCTGACCAAGAAATTATAACTAATCAAGTTAATCCTTTTGCCTCAATGTCGGGTGCTCCCTCTTATTTGAGCGTGGTTCCTCAAAAAATGGATATGCAAATGATAATGATAGGGGGCATGTATGCTTATTCCGATAATCTAACTTACATGGGCATGGTGATGTTTATGAAGAATAAAATGACCTCTAATACCTATAAAGGCGGCATGGACAGAGCTTATTTAGGCAATTTTCAAACTAGTTTAGACGATCTTTCTAATTTTTCCTTTTCTGGATTATATAAACTAGCGGAAAAAAATGATAATAGGTGGCATCTAGAGCTGGGAATAGATAAGTCTATTGGGAAAAATAATAATCAGGGCTTCATGCTTACTCCAATGAATACCTATATGAAAATGACTATGCCCTACCCTATGCAAATGGATGAATCCACAAGATTAATCACTGCATTAACTAATAGTAAAAATTTTGATGGCTTAGTTTTTGGATCTCAAATAAAAAAATATTCAGTTATTGAAAAAGAAGATTGGTCCTTCGGCGATAAACTCGAAATATCCTCTTGGCTACAAAAGCCATTTGATGATTCATTATCATATTCAATTAGGCTTCTTTTTACGAAAGAACAAAATTTGTCTGGATCAAGTTCAGAAATAAAATCTCCTGTGCAATCTGCTAACCCTTTAAATTATGGTGGAAGCGAACTTGAGTTTGGCTTAGGCGTAAATAAAATTTTTAAATTTTTTCAAAAAGAACACATTAGACTTGGAATTGAATACTTGTTTTCTTTAAATACTAAAAAAAATGGCTTACAAATGAAAAATGAAAATAAATTAATTATTGGTTATCAAATGTCATTTTAGTTTAAAGAAATTTGTACGATAGGTTCGTAAAAGTTAAGCTATGAAAAGATTATGGAAATTTTTAATAATCCTGAAAATTTAAAAAAACTTAAAGGTTTTTCAGACCTCATATTGGAATTTAATCTTGAAAAATATAATCTTTTCAAAGAAATATCTAAAAAATATGGCTGGGACAATGTTTATACTCAAGACGTTAGATATGATCTTCTAAGAATGGTCATTATGGACTGTCATATAGAAAAAGGCTTCTTTACAATGAATGATTTAATAAACATTACTGACCTCAATATTCGAAGTATAGAGCGTTTTTTAAGTAAATCCGTTCAAGTAGGTTATTTTGAAAAGAAACCAGGAAAAGACAAAAGAGTTGTTGAATATCATGCTACTGAAAAAAGTGCTCACCTACTTAAGGCATATTTGAAATTAACAAAAAAAGGTGCAGAGCTGTTTAATTTAGATTCTGAAGATACAGCTGAACTTTCAAATTTATCTTCTAGTGAGCTGAAGAATTTTTTAGATTGGTCTGAAGGAAAAATTTAACTCCTTAATTTCATAACTTTTAATACATTTTTTGTTTATACTCTTAAATAATAAATGGAGTAAAAATGTCTCAAACAAGGGTTTATTGCATCGCAAATCTTGAAATAGAAGATGCTGAGTTATTCAGAAATTACGAAAAAGGTTTCTTTGGTACTCTCAAGGAGCATAATGGTGAATTCATTACAATGGATGATAAATCTATCCATTTGGAGGGAACTTCCCCAATTGAAGGTCGTGTCATTATGTGGACTTTTCCTTCAGAAGAAGAGATGAATAATTGGTTTTCATCAAAAAACTATCAAGAATTAGCAGAAAATTATAGGAGACCGGCAACGGAGTTAAAAAATTTAACTGTCATAAAAGCAATGCCACCAAGATAAAATATTTTAAATTTAGGAGAATCATGCAACTTAATTACATTAACAAGCCTCATTTTGATAATGGTGCAATAGAAAAAATATCAGAAGTTTTAAAAGCCCACGGCATAAAGAATCCTCTAATTTGCACTGATCCTGGACTATCTTCAATTGGCATGACCGATAAACTTAGAAGTCTTTTGACAAATGAAGTTTCTCCAACTTTCTATGAGGAAACGCCCGCAAATCCAACAGAAAAAGCAGTTAACGAAGCTCTAGAGTTATATAGGTCAAATAATTGTGATGGCGTTGTTGGGTTTGGTGGAGGATCTAGCATGGATCTTGGAAAAGCAGTTGCTTTGATGGCAAATCATGAGGGAAGCGTCGTAGATTATTCAATTAACGAAGGAGGTTTAGGGAAAATATCTAAAACCATGCCCATGATAGCAATTCCGACAACATCAGGAACAGGAAGTGAAGTGTCTGTTGGATCAGTTATCATCATGGATGATGGAAGAAAGCTTATTTTAGCAAGTGAACATTTGATCCCAGATGCGGCAATTTGTGATCCAGAACTTACATTAGGTTTGCCTCCAACTCTTACCGCAGGAGCTGGAATGGATGCTTTAACGCATTGCATTGAAGCAATACTTTCGCCCGTAAATGATCCGCCAGCTGAAGCAGTTGGGCTAGATGGTGTTGAAAAAATTATCAGAAATGAAAGCCTTATTAGAGCTTGTGAAAATGGCGAGGATAAAGAAGCTAGATGGAATATGATGATGGCATCAACAGAAGGAGCAATGGCTTTTGCAAAAGGTCTTGGCGCAGTCCATTCCATGAGTCATGCTGCAGGCGCAAATCAGGATTTAAGATTGCATCATGGAACTTTAAATGGAGTAATCTTGCCTACAATACTAAGATTTAATGCGGGCCATGTCGGTGATAAATATTCTAGGATTTCTAGAGCAATGGGTAAAGATGAATCAACAGACCTTGCAGAAGAAATAGAAAAGTTGAATGAAAGAATCGGTTTGCCCAGTGGACTTGCGGAAATGGGTATAACAGAAAATATGATTCCAGGTCTCGTCGCACATTCAATGACAGATCCAAGTAATATGACTACTCCTAGACTGCCTTCTCAAGAAGAATGGGAAAAATTATTTTTGGAAGCAATGTAGATTGAATTAATAAAAATGAAGAAAGTTTGTTTAGTTGTAGGAGCTGGTGCGGGAATTGGAGGAACGGTTGCAAAGAAATTTGCTTCAGAAGGTTATTATGCCTATCTCGCAAGAAGAACTGACGAAAAAGGATTGAATAAGTTAATCAAAGAGATAAAAGATGGTGGTGGCGAAGCGTCTGGTTCTTTATTGAATGTTGTTGATGAAAACTCCATTGAAGATTTAGTGAATTTTGTTGAATCAGAGATTGGTCCAATTGATACTGTGATTTACAACATAGGAGCTCAAATTGGAGATCGGGCCTTAGCAGAAACTAGCTATAAAGCCTTTGAAATGGGTTGGCGAATGGCTACTTTTGGATTATTTAGACTCGCTCAAGCAGTGACGCCGAAAATGAAAGAAAGACAAGCGGGCAATATTATTGTCACATCTGCAACTTCAGCCGTTAGAGGAAATAAAGGTCAACATTCTCATGCTGCTGCCATGGGAGGCAGAAGAATGCTTTGTCAGTCATTGAATGCTGAGTTCTCGAAAGATGGCATTCATGTTGCTCACGTAATCATTGATGGAGCGGTAGATGCACCGGACACATTAGGTAAAATGTTGGGCCCTGAACTTTTTGAAAAATTTAAAGAACAAAAGGGTCAAAATGGGATGATCCTACCTGAAGAAGTTGCCGAAACTTACTTATTTGTAGCTAAGCAAAAAAAATCCACTTGGACTCACGAAATTGATATTAGAGCTTTTTCTGATCAAGCATGGTGGAATCATTAATATTGACTGAAGCTTAAGAATTAATTATCTTGTCAAAATGTTAATTTATCAAAAACAAGAATGTGAACTTACCTTAAGAGAAGGTATTAAAGTTTACGTAGATTATTTAATAGAAAATGGTAAAACTCCTTTGACAGATGCGAATGCAGAATCTACTTTAATTAGAGATCATGATGCTTCGCATGTTATTTTTGGTCTAGATACTTCCCTTGAAGAAGAATCATTATTAGATACATGGTTTGCTTGTGGATGTAGTTACAAATTTAGTTATTTGGCATCCTATGCAAAACTTCCAGAAATAAAAGAATTAACAAAAAAACTATTTAAAGAAGTTGGTGTAGTTGGATTTTTTAAACTATATAAAAATGTTATTCCGACAAAGTTAAAAATTGCGTTTAAAAATTCAAGAAAAATGAAAAAAAGGTGGCCATTTAAACACCCAGAAGAATTTCTAGATAGAAAAATTTGTGACTTAAGAGAAGAATTTGGAATTCAAATTCTAACTCCCGAAGAAAGAGAACTTAAAAAAATAACTTGGTCAGGATCTCACTCGACTTAATCTTGTAAAAAGCCCTCAAATCTTTCATAAGCGTTAATGAAATCTTGCTTGAACTCTTGGACAACTGCACCTGCTGATAAACTCTCTGTCATTAAACCTACTCCTTGACCAACCCAATAAGTAGCTAAATTGACCGCGCCATCGTGTCCACCCTCTGCTAATTTATTGACCTTTGCAAGAGCTGGCTCGGCAACCATTGGTTGAAGAGGCATAGGTAAAGGTTCTGGTGCACTCTCAGCTTCCCAAGCATCTGTCCACGAAGATTTTAGTTGTCGAGAATGTTTTCCTGTTCGGCTTCTAGATCTGACAGTATCGCTTGAACTCGCCTGCAACATTTTTTCTTTTACAATCGGATGGGTTTCAGCTTCGGCAGTTGTAAGCCAAACAGAAGCAGTCCAAACTCCTGAAGCTCCCATTACCATAGAAGCCGCCATTTGTTCGCCAGTAACAATACCGCCAGCAGCTAAAATAGGTACATCGCCATAAGGTTGGATGGCTCTGTGAACCTCTGGAACCAAAACCATAGTTGAAACGCTTCCACAGTGTCCGCCAGCTTCTGTTCCGGAAACAACTAAAATATCAACACCGGCTTTAACTTGAGCAATTGCGTGTTCTTTAGTTCCTAAAAGAGCAGCAACTTTCACATCATTATCCTTACCCATTTTAACCATCCATTCTGGTGGAACTCCGAGAGCATTAGCAATTAGTTTTATTGGATGAGAAAAAGCCACATCTAACAACGCTTTCGCGCCTTCATCAGCTGTATTTTGTGCAAATCCTGAGGCAGCCATGTCCCCTTCACTTTCTCTTAATTCTGGAGCGTCAATATCATGATTTTTTAATACATCTGTTCTGAAATCTCTATATTCTTGAGGAATCATGTCAGCTAATTTCTGAGCGTTAAATTCTTCCCCTTTGCCTAGCATTTTATTTGGAATTAAAACATCAACTCCGTAAGGCTTGCCGTCAATTCTTTCATCAATCCAATTTAATTCCTGTTCTAGCACCTCAGGAGACATGCCTACTGCTCCTAGAACACCAACGCCTCCAGCCTTTGAAACTGCAACGACAACATCTTTACAATGACTAAAAGCAACCAAAGGAAACTCAGCTCCTAGCATTTCACATATTGGTGATTTCATATTTTACTCCCTCAATTTAAAATATTAGGTTAATATCTTTTGAAAAGAAATTCTATATCAAATTAGAAAAATTTAATATGTCGAAAAAAATTACTATTCCATCAATCTTGATATCTATTTTAATGGCTGGTTTAGTTGCTATAGGCATCAATCAAGGAAGTGTAAGTATTTCTGGAATTTCCTTAATTTATTTTTGTTGTGCGTTTATATTTTTAGCGCAATGGTTAATATTTATTCCTTCATATATTTTTGAAACCGAGCATTATTTTGATCTTACAGGTTCATTAACTTATATTTCCGTTACGCTATTAGCCATTCTTTTTACTGTAGATATTTCTCTAAGAGATATCTTATTAGCTTTATTTGTCTGGATTTGGGCTTTTCGTCTTGGGTCTTTTCTATTTATTAGAGTGAAAAAAGCAGGCAGTGATGGAAGATTCGATCTTATGAAAAAAGACTTTTGGTGGTTTTTAATGACTTGGACAATCCAGGGATTATGGGTATTTCTTACCTTGGCTATGGCTTTGGCAGCTATTACTTCTGAATCGAAAATGGC
>Ga0208390_1000721_pt1 | contig 11950 bp, 11 predicted proteins | sample Knorr_S7_td_Surf_FD_185594 | JGI IMG/M metagenome (GOLD analysis project Ga0208390, IMG submission 185594) | Marine microbial communities from Southern Atlantic Ocean transect - Knorr_S7_td_SurfaceA_ad_6m_LV_A (SPAdes) (version 2) | ecosystem: Environmental > Aquatic > Marine > Oceanic | place...
TCGGTATTAAAATACCAAAATCTAATAATCCGTAAGATGGCAACTCATTAATTTCAAATGTTTCCAAATTTCTATCATCTCTAGTACCAATGTAATTATAATTTGTTGTGAGAGTAATTTTTTTGAAAGAATATTCTAAATTAAAGTTGGCTTTTTTATTTGGTAACCTTAAAATTTCTTGAGATATTTTATTTATAAAAGTATAATTAGAATTGATTTTCAAATTATTAAAAAAATAAGTCGCTTCTAATTCAACACCATTTGTCTTCAATTTATCAGAATTATTCACGTAACGACCCGAAAAATCAGGATACAAAAAGAATTCAACCACATTTTCTTCATTTCTTTGAAATATAATAGCAGATACTCTTGATGTCATTGACTTAAACTCTAATCCAATTTCAGAAGTTTGATTTCTTTCTGGTGAAAGTTCAATATTGCCATATAATGAGCTAAATAATTTGTATTGAGATGGAGCAATAAAAGAAGTTCCATGATTCAAGTAAATTTTTAGATAGCTATTATCATTATAAGTTTTTAAATAAAAGGGATTAATGGTGTATGTTTTGAATGAACCAAACTCACTGTTATTTGAATTTCGAGCACTTAGATGCAAATCTATATTTTTTAAAAGTTTAGAATTAATTGAAAGAAATATGTCCAAATTTTCATTAGAATATCCTTCTTTTGAAAAGTCATTTTCAAATGAGGATTTAATATTTTGAAATAATAGTCCACTTAAAAAGAATATATTTTCAGAGGGATAAAATTCCCAAGTCAACTCAGATGAAAAAACTTCAGAGTCATAGCTGATTGGAAAATCGCTAGAAAAAATCCTTTCTGTAGTTGACCAATGGAAATTAGATTTGAAATTGGATTTTTTGATTTTTAGTTCAGGGTTAAACCCAAAACTTTGATTTCTTGAAGAAAATGAATTATCTGCATCTGAGTAAGTCGGAAATGTACTATCATAACCAGAACTTACAAAATCGTTGCTAAAAAAAGCTTTCCATGAATAATTACTGTTGTAATCACTTTTTAATTTTAAATTAAAGTTTTCTTTTAAAAACTTATCCTTCTCATTTCCAATTACTGATGAAATTCCATCAGAGCGTAATTTATTAAACGAGGAAGTTAAATTTACATTTTTTAATTTACTTCCAATGTAAAATGATTGTTGATCGATTTCTCCAAACGAATTAATTTTCTCATTTTGAATGTTTTGTGTTCCCCACTGTGAATTAAAATTTAGAGAAAGTTTGTCATCTTTCTTATCCCTCGTTTTTATGTTAATAACTGCAGTACTAGCACCACTGCCGTATAAACTACTAGACGCACCCTTAATTATTTCAATAGACTCAATATTGACAAGTGATAACATTCTTAAATCAAATTCAGATTCAATCAAAGAGGGATCAAAAACAACAACATCATCAATTCTAATCTGGACTTGTCTATTATTTCCACCTCTTATAGAATAGGTTAAATTTTGACCAGGGTGTAATTGTGCACCAGAAATGTGTATCCCTGCATATTGATTTAAAATTTGAGCAATTGAGTACTCTTTTTTTAATTCAATTTCTTTCTGATTTATTATAATTACATTTCTGCCTGTTTTTTTTATACTTTTTTTTGTTCTTGTGTCTGAAACAACCACTTCATCTAGCATCTGTTGAGAAAAAAGTGCAGGTGAAAAAATTAGTAGGTACAATATTTTTTTCATTTTTTATTGTAAAGATAGACATGTTTTGATTTTAAAATAAAAAAAATAAAAATGTAAATTTGAATAGTATATCGTACTATTTTGAGTAAAAAAAATAAAATATTGTTGAGCTTTATCGTAGTTGCTATAATAACAAGATTTATATCGCCAATACCAAACTTTACTGCTGTAACTGCTGTTGCTCTTTTTTCAGGGTTAAAATTTGATAACAAATATTTAGCTTTAACTGCTCCATTAATCGTTATGATAATTTCCGATCTTTTTTTAGGGTTTTTTCTTATCACACCAATTGTTTATTTTGCTTTTGTCACTGTATCAATGATTGGAATTTACAGTAAAAAATTTTTAAATCGCAACGAAGGTAAATCACAACGATATTCTATATATTTAGTTTCTGTCATTGCAGGCAGTTTTACTTTTTTTGCAATTACTAATTTTGGGGTCTGGTTGTTATCGTATCCGATTAGCATAGAAGGACTAATTACTTGTTTTACTTTAGCAATTCCATTTTTCCAAAGTTCAATTTTAGCGGATCTTTTTTTTAGTAGTGTTTTAATTTTTGGATTCAATTTGGCTAATGCACAATCCAAGTTAGCTAATCTTCAATAGACCTGTCAATTACGTTTTGAGGTAAGTTTTTTGTTGACTTAACTCCAAGTTCTTTTAATTTTTGCGCTCTCGAGACTAAATTTCCTCTACCCTCAGTCAATTTGTTCATTGCGGTTTTGTAAGAATTTGTAGATTTTTCCAAACTTTTTCCTACATCAATTAAATCATCTACAAAACCTTTAAATTTATCATAAAGCGCTCCTCCTTTCTCAGCTATTTCCATTGCGTTTTTCTTCTGATCTTCTTGCTTCCACAGTGATGAAATAGTGCTTAATGTTGCCAAAAGTACTGATGTTGACATTAATACAACATTCTTTTGATAAGCATCTATATGTAAATTTGTGTCCTCTTGATATGCAAGCATTAATGCGGGTTCTATCGGCATAAACATCAAAACACTTTCGGGAGAATTTATTCCATATAAAGAATGATAATTTTTTTTACTTAGTTCATCAAAGTGGTTTCTTATACTTTTAACATGTTTTTTAAGTGATAGTTTTTTTTGCGAAATATCTTCATTGGTAGAATAATCATAATAATCTTTTAAAGATACCTTTGAATCAATTATAATATGTTTGTTGTCAGGAAGGTTAATTATAAAATCAGGTTTTTTTAGATTTCCATCAGAGTCCTCATATCCCCCCTGCGATGTATAGTGAATATTATGGACCAAACCGCAATGTTCAAGTAGAACCTCCAATCTGTGTTCACCCCAGTCCCCCTGTACTTTGTTATCACCTACTAAAGCATTTGTTAAATTTTTTGTATCCATACTTAATTTTTCATTAAGTGTTTTAACAGATTCAAGATATGTTTTTAGCGATGAATTGTTTTCAATAAAATCATCATTATTTTTTTGAATTTTTTCTTTAAGTTCCTTGAATTTTTCTTGAACAGGCTTTAATATATTTTCTATCTGCTCAGCGTTTTGCTGTTTAAATTCCTTTGAATTTTTTTTTAATATTTCATTAGAAAGGTTTTGAAATACAGTTTTTAATCTTTCTTCATTATTATTTTGATTTTCCAGTTTATGTTTGAGGTTGTCAATTTCTAAATTTTTTTTTTGAATTTCAATTGCATCATTGTTTTCAGACTTATTAAAAGTTCTGTAAAAAAGAAAAAAAATAATAATTATTAAAAGTATAACAATTAATGCATCAATCATTGAACAAAAATAAAAGGCTACTTACTAAGATACATTTTTCTTCTTGAATACAACTCATAAAACTCATCGTCTTTCAAGCTATCAATGAATAATATACTTTCTCCAGTACTCTTCATTTCGGGTCCTAATGCCTTATTAACATTTGGAAATTTATTGAAAGAAAAAACAGGCTGTTTAATTGCGAATCCTTTTAAATCAGGCTTAAAGTTGAAATCCTTTATCTTTTTTATGCCTAACATTATTTTAGTTGCATAATTAACATAAGGTTCTTTGTATGCTTTTGCAATAAATGGTACTGTACGGGATGCTCTTGGATTTGCCTCAATTACATATACAACGTCATCTTTGACAGCAAACTGAATATTTATTAAGCCTACCGTATTTAGTTCTAAAGCTATTTTCTTAGTATGATCCACAATTTGTTGAATTACAAACTTCCCTAAGTTAAAAGGAGGTAAAGTTGCATTAGAATCACCAGAGTGAATACCACACGGTTCGATGTGTTCCATTATTCCAATTATTTTAACCTCATTACCATCACAAATTGCATCAGCCTCTGCTTCAATTGCACCATCCAGGTAATGATCAAGAAGTAATTTATTGTTTGGAATTTTCTGAAGTAAATCAACAACATGTTTTTCGAGCTCATCTTTATTAATCACAATTTTCATTCCTTGACCCCCTAAGACGTACGACGGTCTAAGGAGAATAGGGAAGTTTAATTCATCTGATAAATCTAAAGCTTGTTCGGGAGTTGTAGCTACTCCAAATTCTGGATATGGTATGTTGTTGTCCTTTAATAATGTAGAAAAACTGCCTCTGTCCTCAGCTAAATCCAATGATTTGTAGTTTGTACCAATTATTTTAATTCCATATCTATCTAACTTTTCAGCCAGCTTGAGTGCGGTCTGGCCACCAAGCTGTACAATCACTCCTTCAGGATTCTCATGTCTAATAATATCATAGATATGTTCCCAGAAAACAGGCTCAAAATATAATTTGTCAGCTGTATCGAAATCTGTTGAAACTGTTTCTGGATTACAATTAATCATAACAGTCTCAAAACCGCACTCCGATGCTGCCAAAACACCATGAACACAACAATAATCAAATTCAATTCCTTGACCGATTCTATTTGGGCCAGAACCAAGAACAACAATCTTTGGTTTCTTAGACACAGAACTCTCATTTGCTACCAATTTTTTTCCATCTTTATTTTGTAGCTCTTCCTCAAAAGTTGAGTAATAATATGGTGTTTTTGCCTTAAATTCTGCGGCACAGGTATCTACGAGTTTATAAACTCTATTAACATTCATTTTAACCCTAAGTTCATAAACCTGACTTTCTAAACAAGATAACATATGTGCAATTTGTCTGTCTGCAAAACCTTTTTGTTTTGCTTCCAATAGCAATGCTTTATCTAAAGTATCAACAGAGTATTTTGAAATTTCTTTTTCAAGCAAATAAAGTTGTTCATATTGTTCTAAAAACCACATATCAATTTTTGTAATCTCGTATATCCTTTTTAAAGAAATACCCATTTGAATCGCATCATAAATCACAAAAACTCTGTCCCAACTAGCCTTGTTTAGTTTATTCATCACCGTGTTATAGTCCGTATAACCTTTACCATCAGCACCTAATCCATTTCTTTTAATTTCAAGTGATTGAGTTGCTTTATGTAATGCTTCTTGAAAGGATCTACCAATTCCCATAACCTCACCTACAGCCTTCATTTGTAATCCAAGTTCTCTATCTGAACCTTCAAATTTGTCAAAATTCCAACGTGGTATTTTTACGATAACGTAATCAAGCGTTGGTTCAAATAAAGCAGATGTTGATTTTGTTATTTGATTATCAAGTTCGTCAAGACTGTAACCTATGGCTAGTTTTGCTGCAATTTTTGCAATTGGGTAACCAGAAGCCTTTGATGCAAGTGCTGATGAACGTGACACTCTAGGATTTATTTCAATTGCGATAATTTCTTCCTTTTCATCTGGACTCACAGCAAATTGCACATTACAACCTCCGGCAAAATCCCCGATACTTCTCATCATTTTAATGGCCATATCTCGCATTCTTTGATAAGCAGTGTCAGAGAGGGTCATTGCAGGGGCTACGGTGATTGAATCTCCAGTATGGATACCCATTGGGTCCATATTTTCAATTGTACAAATTATAACAACATTGTCATTTTTATCTCTCAAGAGTTCTAATTCGTATTCTTTCCAGCCTAGAAGTGCCTTATCAATTATAACTTCGTGTATTGGTGATGCCTCTAATCCCCTTGTCAAAAGAGTTTGGAAATTTTCTGGACTGTGAACAAATGAAGCTCCAGTACCACCCAAAGTGAATGATGGTCGTATAACCAATGGAAAACCAAATTCTTGAGCAATTTCCTTGCCCTTTAAGAATGATGTAGCTGTTTTCGCTGGTGCCACTGGAATATCAATTTTCTTCATCAAGTTCTTGAATTTGTCTCTATCCTCTGTGATATTAATGGCGTCAATATCAACACCAATAATTTCAACCCCAAACTCATCCCATATACCCTTTTCGTCCGCCTCAATACATAAATTAAGTGCCGTTTGACCACCCATTGTAGGTAGAACAGCATCAATTTTATGTTTTTTAAGAATTTCCTTTATTGATTTTGTAGTAAGTGGTTTTAGATAGACATGATTTGCCATTGATGGGTCAGTCATGATGGTTGCAGGATTTGAATTTATCAAGATGGTTTCTATTCCATCTTCATTTAATGAACGAAGGGCCTGACTTCCAGAGTAATCGAATTCGCAAGCTTGCCCAATTATTATTGGACCCGAACCTATAATTAAGATACTGTTTAGATTGGTTCTCTTAGGCATTTGTATGATTAGAAATTTTCTAAATCATTTTCGAATATATACAAAAAAAAGGTTAACTAAAACAAGAAAAAAATTATGTTTTCAACGATTTATCCACTTACTTTTTGTGACGGGGCTCTGAGGAAATGCTAATCTTTTTTCTGCCCTTAGCCCTTCTTGTTGCTAAAACTTTTCTTCCCGCAACAGTTGACATTCGTTCCATAAAGCCGTGTTTATTTCTTCTTTTTCTTTTGGATGGCTGAAAAGTTCTTTTCATAATTGTTTGTAAGTTGGGCAAATATACAATAACTCAAGTCATGGCAAAAACATGATAACTTTTATTATTATTTTTAAAAAAAAATAATATGTTTCCAAAAAATATTAAAATAGTACTTTCTCTTATATGTCTTGCTCTCTCAATATTTCAGTTTTTTGAATCTGAAATTGGTAATGGAATTGCTTTAATAATTCTTGCGTTAATGTTTATTTTCTTATATTTTAAAAATGAGATTATTTTGATTTCTTTTTTAAAACTAAGAAAACAGGATTTTGATGGTACACTTAAATGGCTAAATAGAATAAAGAATCCCAAGTCAGCATTAACAACAAAACAATATGGATATTATAATTTTCTGCATGGGTTAATTGAATCTCAAAAAAACTTGACTAAAGCTGAAAAGTTTTTTAAAAAGGCAATTTCTTTAGGACTGAACATGAAGCATGATTTAGCGATGGCTAAACTTAGTCTAGCTGGAATTTTGATGCAAAAAAGAAGAAAAAGAGAAGCCACATCACTACTTATTGAAGCAAAAAAATTAGATAAACAAGGCATGCTTTCGGAACAAATTAAAATGATGCAAAAACAGATGAAAAGAATCTAATCATCCAATATAATTTTTGGCAAATTCTCATTAAACCATTTTTTTTTGAAAATTATCATAGCATGGGTTCCACCCTTTAATGGAATAAATTCTTTTAAATAAATTATTGGAAAAACCATGTCATATGTCCCATGAATGTGTATTACATAATTTAAAGGTTTTTTTTGTTTCCAATTAAAAAATGCATCTAGTGCCCATTCAAGATAAAATGGGTCTCTATAAGAAAGATATTTCCTACTATGTTCCATTTTTTTTCTTGCTAAAGGCCCAAAAATAAATCCAACAAAAGCTTCAAAATCATCAATCCAATTAACAGGAAAAATTTTATAGGCTTTTGTTTTTCTAGAAATTTGCATATGGATTGGATATTCGTGCATTGATTTAACACTAGAAATAATAATAACTTTTTTAAAGGAAATAATTTTTGATATCTCTTGAACTATTATACCACCAAACGAGACTCCAACCAAGACGGGATCTTCATGCTTAATCTTTTTTGCTAATCTCTTACAATAATGTTTCAATGATTCGTCTTTGTAAGGCATTATCCAGCATAGTTTAAAAACCTCGAATGACTCTCCAAGATTTATAAAATCAAAGACTTTTTCATTTGCTGCTAAACCAGGCATTAAGTAAACGATGGTGTTTTGCTTTTTATTCATTAAACAAAATTTAAGTAGTTTTTTGTAAATTTGCTAACTATTTATTTTTTATGGAAAAAATTAACGTTATTGACAACTCTTTTTTGAGTCAATTTGAAACAGAGGCTCCTGGAGGTTTAGCTAAAATTGAATATGCTCAGCAAGAGAGAAAAATTTTTCTAACCAAACTTGTTGTTCCATCTCAAGATTCAGCTAATGATTTTAGTGATAATTTTATAAAAGAAGTCTTATCTATAATTTCAGAACGTAACATTAGCATGATGCCAACTAGCCCTGAGATAGTGCGTTTTATTAGAAAAAATAAAAGATACAGAAGTATGCTCCCTATCGGAGTTAGAATTTAAGCATAAATTTCATTTTTAACTTTTACATTAGCAATTCCATCAACACCAATTGATTCTATACATACATCAATGATTTTGTTTGATAATGTTGGATCCCAATAAGTTTTTACTCGAATATAATTTGATGTATAACCATAAATAAAACCATTTTTATTTTCTGATTCGAATAAAACACTGTGTATAAAATCTTTATTCTCTGTATAAAATTTTCGAGTTTTTTTCGTTGATAAAATTCTCAACATCTTACTTCTACTGTACTTTTCTGGCAAACCAACTTTATTAAGCATATTGTATGCTTTAGTATCCATTCTCCCCGAAAATGAAAAAACATGTAAATAAGAAATATTTAGTGATTTTAAAAAATTATATGTTTCTAAAAAATCACTGTTAGTCTCACCTGGAAAACCAACAATAACATCTGCACCAATACATGCATTGGGAATTAATTTTTTGATTTCATTAATTTTACTTAGATATAAATTTGTACTATATCTTCTTTGCATTAAACCAAGAATTTTGTCACAACCGCTTTGAAGAGGAATATGAAAGTGGGGTACTAGTTTAGTGGAATTTTTAATAAATAAAATAATTTTACTTGTTAATAAGTTAGGTTCAATTGAAGAAATTCGGATTCTTTCCAAATATTTAATTTTATCTATTCTTTCGAGTAATTCAAGAAATGTATTGTTATGTTTTTTATTTCCAAACTCCCCTTTCCCATAATCTCCAATATTAACTCCTGTTAAAACAATCTCTTTAACTCCCTTACTAACCATATCATCAGCTTGAGTTAAAATATTTTCAATACTATCACTTCTTGAAACACCTCTAGCTTTTGGGATTGTACAATATGTACACTTGTAATCGCATCCATCTTGAACTTTTAAAAAGCCTCTAGTTCGACTTCCAATTGAAAAACTACTATGAAATTGGTTAACCTGACTAATTTCGCAGCAATAAGATTTATTTTTTGAATTAATGTTACTTTCAAAATAGTTTACTACATCAAATTTTTCATTAGCTCCTAACACTAAATTAACTCCCTTAATTTGAGAAATATCATCAGGTTTAAGCTGAGCATAACAACCAACAACAATAACATAAGATTGCGGATTAAACTTTTTAATTTTTTTTAATATGTTATAAAATTTCTTATCAGCATTTTCAGTAACCGAACATGTATTGATAACACATACATCAGAATTCTCTTCAAATGGTACTTCTTGGTAACCAGCATCTCTAAAAGACTCTGCAATTGTTGAAGTCTCAGAAAAATTTAATTTACAACCCAATGTGTAAAATGATACACTTTTTGAATTATTTTTCACTATCAAGGTATTTCTTCATGTTTACACTGTCAACATTAAATCCATTCGCTGAATAAAAATTAACGACACTTTCTTTGCAAAATAATGTTACTCGATAACAATTTTTTCTAATGCATATTTTTATTAATTCATTTATTAATGAGCTGCCAACCATATTTCCTCTTACACTGGAGTCAACAACAATATCTTCAATATGTCCAGCAACTTCACCTCTGATTTTATTTTCAACTACAACACTTCCATATGCAACAACTTTGGAATTATATATACCAACAATTGCATTTGAACTTGAATTAGAGGAAAAATTATCCCATGCAGTTTTTTTACATATTGAGGATAAATCAATTTTTTTTAATTGATTTAGCAATAAAAATACATCATGTAAATCTTTTTTTAAGATTTTTCTGAATTTAACTGATGACATGAAATTAAATAATTATTACGGAGAAATTACTTCTTGAAACTTGAATATTTTGTTTTGAATTTATCTATCCTTCCCGCAGTGTCAACTAATTTTGATTTTCCAGTGTAGTAAGGATGAGATGTTCTTGAAATTTCAAGTTTTACTAACGGATAGCTAACGCCATCAACATCGATTGTTTCTTTTGTATTTGCTGTTGATTTTGTAATAAAAATGTCATTGTTAGACATATCCTTGAACGCGACCAAACGATAATTTTCCGGATGAATTCCTTCTTTCATAACTATATTAACTAAGAGATGCAAACTTAAATAAATTATCTAAATTTACCATACTCGATTAAAATTAAAATTTTAAGATGAAAACTACTGCAAAAACAGGAAATAGAAGTTACATCGAGGGTTCTTTTTCAGGAATAATTTCAATTTTATTATTATTTGCATCAAGATTAAATGAAAACTTAAACTATAACTTAGCTTTAAGTTTAATACCTGTTTTTTTTTCTGTTGTAAGTATAATTAAATTTAAAAAAAATAATAGTGGGCGCATTTCTGTAAGAGAAAGTTCAAAAATTGGAACTGGAGTATTCTTGGTATCATCCATTTGGTGTATTCCATACCTTTTTTTTGGTTCAAACAACCAGTACAGTGAATTTATACCAATGATTCTAATTTCATCAATTATTGTTGGACTGATAGTTGGTTTTCTAATTGGACTAATTTTAAAAAAATAAATTGAATAAAAAACCTGATATTTCTCTTGTCATTCCTTTTATTAATGAAATTGATTCATTACCCAAACTATATGAATGGATTACTGATGTTTTAGGTAAAAATCTTCTTTCATTTGAAATTATTTTTGTTGACGATGGTAGCTCTGATGGTTCATGGTTATGCATAGAAAAGATTTGTAATAATGACAAAAGAGTTAAAGCAATTCGTTTTCAAAGAAATTATGGAAAATCACAAGCACTTCATGCAGGATTTAAGCTATGCAAAGGAAACGTTGTTTGCACAATGGATGCCGATCTGCAAGACTCCGCAGAAGAATTGCCAAAATTATACAACATGATAATAAATGATGGCTATGATTTAGTTTCTGGATGGAAGAAAAAAAGATACGACTCGATTTTTTTAAAAAATTTTCCTTCAAAAATTTTTAATTGGGCTGCAAGAAATGTTTCCGGTGTAAAACTTAATGATTTTAATTGTGGCTTAAAAGCATATAAAATTGATGTAATAAAATCCATTGAAGTTTATGGCGAAATGCACCGTTATATTCCTGTGCTCGCGAGTCAAGCTGGGTTTAAAAACATTGGTGAAAAAGTTGTTTTACATAGTCCAAGAAAATATGGTAAATCAAAATTTGGACCCGACAGGTTTATAAAAGGTTTTTTAGATTTAATTACTCTATGGTTTATAAATCGTTTTGGAAAAAGACCGATGTATTTTTTTGGTTTAATTGGAACATTAATGCTAATTGTGGGTTTTGGCTTTGCCCTTTATCTTGGAGTAGATAAAGTGATAATAAATACAAAAGGTAGATTAATTTCTGAAAGACCTGAGTTCTATGTTGCTTTAACCACTATGATTTTGGGAAGTCAGTTCTTTTTAGCTGGTTTTATAGGCGAAATAATATTAAGGAACAGAGACCATAGTTCAAGATATAATGTAAAAGAAATTATATCAAAAAACTGAAATTTAAATGATGATAATTCTTAAGTATTTAATTTGAAATCACAATTAAAATCAAAAAAATGGCTTAAATCTCCTTTTGATGTAATTACACAAAATGAGGTTAAAAGACTAATGAAAAATCCAACTTTACTTGAAGATGCCTTCTATAAAGATTTAGAATTTGGTACAGGTGGTATTAGGGGTATCATGGGAGTTGGACCTAACAGGGTAAACAAATATACTTTCGGAAAAGTGACCCAAGGTTTGTCAAATTATTTAAAACAATTTTTTTTGA
>Ga0208390_1000724_pt1 | contig 11939 bp, 5 predicted proteins | sample Knorr_S7_td_Surf_FD_185594 | JGI IMG/M metagenome (GOLD analysis project Ga0208390, IMG submission 185594) | Marine microbial communities from Southern Atlantic Ocean transect - Knorr_S7_td_SurfaceA_ad_6m_LV_A (SPAdes) (version 2) | ecosystem: Environmental > Aquatic > Marine > Oceanic | place...
CCTTGGGCACAGGTATTAACAGCACCAGGTAACTCTGGATCTCAAAATACTGCAGAGACTGTTCGTCTTGCACAAGGAGATGTGGTCGTTGGATTTTTCTTAGATGGACATAATGCACAAGTACCTATGATCATGGGTTCTTTTGCAAATACACCTCAGTGGGATGATTTAAAAGAAAAGTGGGGAGAAAGTGGTGCACCTGCGTCACCATTTGGTGTATTTGGTGGATATAGTGGTGCGATGAAAAAGGAAAATTATGCGATCAATACGGGTAGTTCTAATGATAATACAAGTAGTTCTGCACAAACTAATGATGATATAGATAAAAAGACAGCAGTAGAAACAGGTAATCAAACACTCACTAGCACTACAGGGAGGGAGGTAAATCTTTGTAATAAAGGTCCCGTCGCTGGTATAAAGGATGATGTAAATGACTTAGTGGATAGAATTCAAGGATTTAAGGCAAATATAGATGAGGACATTGAATTTTATCGTGATAAAGTAAAAGATGAAATCGGCAAGTTTACGGAGAGTATCTGTCGAAAATCAAATCAGGTATCGAGTGGAATGATTGATGGTGCTTATGATGAGATTACACCATTAGCACAAACAGGATTAAAAAATTTATATTCTGATGTAGAGTCAAAAGTAACAGCAGCAACACAGAATCCAAAGATTGGTCATGTTGCAGGTGTTGCAGCACAGACATCTATGGTAAATCCACTTAACTCTGCTGAAAAGTTAATTGGTTGCCTAGCAAATAATATCAAAGCAGATATGTGTGGTATGGTAGAAGATATTTTAAATTCCATGGTTGATAATGTTTTTAACGTAACTGATTGTGTAAGTGATCAAGTGGTTGGTGCAATTACAAATGGTATCATAGGTAAGGTGGGTGAAGGTATGAGTGGTGCTCTTGGTGGTTTAGATAAAATATTAGGATATTTTGGTGATGATGGAGGTTTTAATATTGAAAACATACTCAGACAAACTGAAAACACCATAGCAAAAGATTTAGGATTGCAGGGATGTAATGAACCAACTCCAAGAGCAGATTTAGGACCATGTAGATATAAGTTAGGATATGGTCCTGTATCATCAAATGATGCTGACTTAAAAAATATAATGAAGAATGCAAATGCTGCAGATGCTGTTGCTAAAGCTGCTAGATTAACTGGATTTCCTTTAGATGGAATACAAGACATTGCAGGAGCATTAGATATATTTAATTCAGATATGAAAGTACCAGGATTTAAAAGTGCAATAAGTGATTGTTACTCTGGACTTCCCACATTATGCGAACCACCTAAGATAAGAATATTTGGTGGTGGTGGATCTGGTGCTGAGGCAATACCTATTTTTGGTAGTATAGTCGGTGATACAAGATATCGAACAGGAAGTATAATAGACATCAAACTTACTAATCCTGGTAACAATTACACATTCCCACCATTTGTAGAGGTAGTTGATAATTGTAATCAAGGTTACGGTGCTGTAGCACGTTCAATACTTAAAGATGGTAAAGTAGTCAAGATTTACATGGTATCAATTGGTGAAAATTATCCTGTTTCAGATCAATCAGAAGTCGTAATAGTTAATGTTAATATTATAAATCCTGGTAGAAATTATCAGGATGGTGATTCTGTAACAGATAATTTTGGTAATGAATATGATATCACCATTCAAAATGGTGCAATTACAAAGGTTAAACCACTTACATCTATTGCTGTTGATGAACTACCAGAATTGGATATCAACTCGTCAACAGGGTTTGGTGCAATTATAAATCCTGAAATTGATATAAGACCAGATGATGACGGAGAGGTGAAACAAGTTATTGATTGTATAACATAAGATAAATAATTAAAAAATATCTATGGCAGAACGTAAACAGAATTGGTATCAGAGATTTACTAAATGGTTTGGACCGAGTTTATATCTAGAAGCAGGTAGTCCCAAAATGGGATTGGGTGGTCTCAATGCGTTCACTCTCTTCAGTACAACTAAAAGAGGAAGGAAATTTTCTTTAGGTATGAAAGAGAGTGGTTTAGTATCACTAAACGCTGATGCTTCTCTTGAAATAATTGCAGGTGAAGAAAATGATGATGGTGGAGAGGATATTTTGATTCATAGCCGTAATGGTGCGATAGATATCAAGGTTAATAAGAATGGAGATGTTAGAATACATGGATCAAATGTTAGAGTAACAGCAGAGGCAGCCATAGAATTAGATTCAAGGGTTGTACGTTTAAAGGCAGATGATGAAATAAGTTTAGATGCACCTTATATTCATAGTAGAGGTAAAAGAGGTAATCTTGTTCCCAGAAGTTTCCTAGCACAAGCGACGTTTGGATCATTTATAGGAGCAGATGTTTTAGGTGGGTTTGTTGATCAGGCAGCCGATCTTGCAGCAGGTCTTGGTGATCTACCAATTTCTGATTTAGCAAGTCAAGCAAACACTGCACTATCTGGAATACAAGATCAATTACCTGGTATGGAAGATCAACTAAAAAATATTGGTGGTGATTTCGCTAAACAGGCAGAGGAATTTGCAAGTTCAGATGCAGTTACTGGTTTAGGTGAAGCTTTAAAAGCGAATTCAGGTGCATTCGCTAACTTCGGACAAGGATTAGTACCAACAGGATATTGATATGTCAGCAACAGATCCCAATCCTAGTAATAATCCATCAGTAACAGGTCAAGAGTCTTGGTTTAACAAGGATGTTCGTGTCTTTGAGGATCTATATGTTTATGGAAATTTATATTACAATTTTGATGGAACAGATAGCTTAGATCTCGACAATCTTAATGTATCTGGTATCGCAACGTTTAATGATGTTGATATCACAGGCACTCTAGATTTACAAGATTTAACCTTAAGAAATCTTTTCTCAACAGGTATCGCTACATTTACGAATGCTATTTTACCTGAGATTGATAATCTTCAAGTCGGTTTTCTTACGGTCACTGATAGCTATCAATTTATTAATAATGGAAATGAATACTACACATTACTAGGAACTGGATCTAGGGCAGGTAATGTTGGTATCGGTAGTACACTTCCAGATCAAAAATTAGATATCGGTGGATCAGTTCATATAGATGCAAACATTTTTGACTCTGATAATACGCCAGGTCAGGCAGGATATTTTTTAAGTCGTGATGCTGATGGTATTCGTTGGGTTTCAGCACCACCTAATGCTACTGCTGATGGTATATTTGCACAAAATGAAGGAGTTAATATTGGTGTTGGATCGTTCACCACTATTAATTTAATAGGAACTAGAAGTGGTGGTGATGTTGTATTTGGTACTGATGCAGGTAGTGGTGTTTTAGATATTGATATTAGATCCAGATGGATTCAGACTGGTGCTGGAATTCATACAACAGCAAACGTTGGTATTAATATCGCTAACCCAACAAAACCTCTTGATGTTGATGGTGCAGCAAGAATAAGGAGTGATTTAGATGTTGATGGAGTTGCGTATCTAAATGATGCTCTTGACGTTGATGGAACAGCAATCTTAAGAAACACCCTAAATGTTCAAAATAATGTTGACTTTGATCAAAATTTAAATGTAGATGGCACAACAACCTTAGATGAATTAACTGTTGATGAAAGATCTACTTTCAATGACTCTGTATTCATAGGTAAAGATGTTATTATAACAGGTTTCACCACAGGTACAATATCAACTTCAATCCTTGCAACTGAGGCAAGCAGAGCTGGATTTGCAACATTCTCAGATTTTTCAGGAATCGCTACTTTTGCTAACATTGCAGGTGTTGCTACGATTGCTGGATTCTCTACAAATTCACACAGAGCAGGGTTTGCAACATTCTCTGATCTTGCTGGTATATCAACTTTCGCAGCACAATCAGGATTTGCTAAAACAGCAGGTTTATCTACCAATACTAATTTTATAGATGTTGATTCAACTGATGCAAACTCATCACATCCAATCACATTTATTGATTCAACTAGCACTGGAACATTTCATAAGTTAAAGATTGATGCTAGTGGTGGATTACTATTCAATCCATTTGATAATTTACTATCAGTTGGTGAAGTTAGCATTGCAGGTATTCTGACTGTTGGTGGAGCAACCACTGTTTACAGCACTCTTGATGTAAATCAAAAAACAACATTAAAGAATCAACTTGAAGTTGATGGTGCTGCAGTTTTTGATAACTCAGTTGAATTGAATTCTACATTAATTGATGTTAACGGAAGCGTTGCTGCTGGTAAGACTGATTACAGACTATCCTCTGTAGGAACTGGCGTATCGTGGAGACCACCAGGTGTTGAAACGACTAACATACTCTACGTCACTAAAGATGGTAACGATGCTAACTCTGGTTTACTTGAGGGGGATGCAAAAGCAACAATAGGTGGTGCTGCTGCAGTAGCATTAGATGGCGATACAATATATGTGAGACCAGGTGTTTACTTTGAGAATAATCCAGTAGGTTTAAGAACAGATGTATCAATATCTGGACAGGATTTACGATTGGTCACTATTGTTCCAAACAATGTGAATGATGATATATTCCATGTAAGAAGAGGTTGTTTAGTTGAAAACGTTAATTTTGCTGCTTCAAACTTTGGTGTATTACATGAGGGTTGTGGTTGTTTAGCATTTCCACCAATACAAGCGGACATTGACGCTGGTGATGCAACAGCAACAAGAAGTGGATATATCGGACCAGGTCCTGCGAATGAAGGTCCTAGTGGTAGATGGAGATCACCATATGCAAGAAACTGTACAAACTTTATCACAGGTAGTATTGGACTAAAGATTGATGGTAGATATGCTAATGCTGCATACTCAGGAACAAATAATCTTGGACAGGATTTAAGAAGTATGGTGTGTGATTCATTCACACAGTATAATGAGGCAGGTATTGGTGTATCAGTCACAAATAAAGCATATGCACAGTTAGTCTCTATATTCACTATCAACAGTCATATCGGTATTTTTGCTGGAGGTGGTGGACAGTGTGACTTAACAAACTCTAACTCATCATTTGGTGACTTTGGACTGGTAGCAGATGGAACAAGTCTTGCAGAGTTCACAGGTATCACGACTGGAGGAGCAACTGCTGAAAGTGATGTATTCCAATTTTTAAATGTAAAAGATGTAGATAATAATGTTCGCAAACCCTTTGATGGTCAATCATTATTCTTTAAATTAAATTTATCCGATTATCCTGAAGTCGCTGGTTACAGTGGTATTCTTACACAAGCTATGAGATCTATTCGTAGTGTGAAGATCACAAATGGAGGATCTGGGTACAGTGCTGCATCACCTCCTAATGTGACTGTAACTGCACCAGCAGGTCCAGAGGCAATACTTGCTGAGTTATCTGCTAACGTAAGTGCAGCAGGTACAATTACATCAGTCGATGTAATAGCGAGTGGTAGAAACTTTTTACCTATTCAACCGATAGAAATATCTTTCAGTGGTACAGGTGGTGCCACTGGAATAGCAGTCACAGATCCAATATTATTCACAATTGATGACGCAACTGAACCAACTACTGCAGGATTGACTACGGTTACATTTAACGAATTTGTTCCTTATAGTGTTGCTCAAGGTGTTGACGTTGAGTTCTTGAGAATCAGTCGTATCATCACAAGTTCGCACTCCTTTGAGTACGTAGGTGCTGGTACGGACATAAATAGAGCAAACCCCTTCCAAGGTGGTGAGCCAATCCCTGAAAATGAAATCGTTGCAATCAATGGAGGTCAAGTTCCGTTTACTAGCACAGATCAAAAAGGTAATTTTAGAATTGGTTCTGGATTAGAAATCAATCAAACTACTTCAACCATATCAGGAAGAGACTTCAACAGAGCGATACAAGCTAACCTAACCCCATTAATTCTTGCTTTGGGAGGATAATAAAATAATATGGCAATTGCACCAGTCAATAAGTTTCTATCTATTGCTGTTCCTGTAGCACCAGGTGAGCAGAAACTTTATGAAGTACCAACTGGTACTACTGCAATTTTGCTGTACGCACAAGTATCTAATGTAGGAATCGGGCAAACATATCCAACAGCGACTTTAATTCATAGAAGAGAGTCAAGAAGCACAGGTAATAAGAGAGATATAAGAATTATAAAAGATATAGAAATACCACCAAATGATGCAGCAATACTTATTGATGGAAGATTAGTTTTAGAGAAGACACCATTAACTCTTGATAGATTATTTCTTAAGGGCGTACAGTCAGGAGTAGGTACAATTACAAACGTGGTATACCATGAACCAACTGGTGTAGCCACAGTGACTACTATGAATCCACATAATTTTAATGTGGGTGATCCGATAACAATGAGTGGCATCGCTTTCACTTGTTCAGGAAGCACAGGAATTACAACAACAATATTTCCTGATCCACAACAGTCATATGTTGTTGATGAAATTACAAACGCAGTTGGCATATCAAGAACATTCACTGCAGTCATAGGAAGTTCAAAAGGATATCCACATTTTTATAATCCAGCGATACATTATTTTGTTCGTTCACGTAGCGAAGCAGTCACAGCAAACACAGGAACTAAGTATACACCTTCATTTGCGACATATACTGGAGTTGATGGTGTGCTTACACTCACACTAGGTGCAAATCATGGTTTAGTTGCAGGTTCAAACACTGTAACTATAGCGAATGACTCTATCATATTCACTTGCACACAAGATGGTAATTCTACAGAACATGGATATCCTAGAGCAACTGATCCTTATGCAGGTACGAATATTGCGATAGCATCTACCACTGAAACGACTATATCAGTTAGTGTAGGTATTTCATCTTCTGGTGGACTAGTCGCACCATTACAGATGGAGTTCATAGCGAGTATCCTAGAAAATAGTACTGCATAATGACTCAAGGAAGGAAGTCTCAGCGATATTTAAGTGGAAGATCCAAGATCGTTGGATTTTCTGGATTAAGTACAGATAGACATCTGTATGTTGAACCAGGTCAGGTAGAACCTAACTTGGGATTTCCTGGTGAGAAATCTTTACCAGCATCAGGAACTTACTACAAATTAATTACTGTTCCAAACGGAAACACATACGACAGATACTGGCAGGAGGATACACCTGCTACGTTAGTAAATGGTATCACAATATTTGATGAAGGCACGTTAGTTGGCACAGCAAATACTGTATCCAAATTAAATTTTGTAGGTGCAGCAGTCACTGCTACTGCAAGTGGAACTATTTCTACAATTACAGTCACACCTGTATCAATATCAACACTTGCACCTCCAAATGCAAGATCAGGAGATTTGTGGTGGGATAGTGATGAAGGAGAATTAAATGTCTACTATCAAGATGCTAATAGTGCACAGTGGGTTATAGCAAATAGTGGTATTGGAACAACTACAGGAAGTGGTGGTGGCGGTGGCGGTGGATCAGGTGGAGCTAACGTAACAGTTTCATCAAATCCACCAACAAGTCCCACACCATCAAATGGAGATTTATGGTGGGATAGTGATGTTGGTGAACTTTACATTTACTATACTGATGATGACAGTAATCAATGGGTTGAAACTTCAGGAGGGAGTGAAACTGTAACCATATCAGACAGTGCCCCATCTAGTCCAAACGATGGAGACTTGTGGTGGGAAAGTGATACTGGATCTTTAAAAATATATTATAATGATGGCGATAGTCAGCAATGGGTAGATGCAAACGCTGGCGTGTTAAGTTCATTATCATCTTTTATAGCATGGAGCACAAATAGTGCTGGTATCAACACTACATCAAATGTTGGTATTGGAACAACACAACCTGTTAATAAATTTCAGGTAGGTATTGGATCAACCTCCTTTAATATCACATCTGATGGTCTTGTCGGAATTGGAACTACACTACCGAGTACTAATCATCCTTTAACAATACATGGATCTCGTAATCACATTTTAATGAAGGATACTGTAGATAATAATTTCTTACAGATTAGACAACGTGATGGTGTAGGAGAATTTGATACTTATGGACCTAATGGTGATAGAAGAGCTATTGTATTCAGATCATATACGTCAGAAAGGCTTCGCATCACTGAAGGAGGTAAAGTTGGAATCGGAACCTCCGATCCTGATTCAAATATGAACGGGAAAACCGATACAACCTTAGCTGTAGCAGGTATCGTAACTGCACATAAGTTATTTGGTGATGGATCTAATTTAACAGGTGTTGGTGGAACAGTTGTAATATCAACTTCTGCACCAGTTAGTTCTGATGTTGGTGATTTATGGTGGGATAGTGATGATGGTGATCTATTAGTTTACTTTAATGATGGATCTGGTTCTCAATGGGTTAGCACTAATTCAGGATCAGTAGGTGCTCAAGGAGCCGCAGGTGCTGCAGGTGCTCAAGGAGCTACAGGTGGTGCTCAAGGTGCTGTTGGTGCTCAGGGTGCTGCTGGATCAGCAGGATCAGCAGGTGCTCAAGGTGCTCAAGGTGCTGCTGGTTCTAATGGATCTGCTGGTGCTCAAGGTGCTGCTGGAACTGGTGCTCAAGGTGCTGCTGGTAATGCAGGACCAACAGGTGCACAAGGAGCACAAGGAGCTGCTGGCGGTGGTGGCGGTGGTTCAGGACCTACAGGAGCACAAGGTGCTCAAGGACATCAGGGTCATCAAGGTGACACAGGTGCAGGTGGATCTGCTGGATCTGCTGGAGCACAGGGAGCCGCAGGTGCTCAAGGAGCTGCAGGTGCACAGGGAGCCGCAGGTGCTCAAGGAGCTGCTGGTGCACAGGGAGCCGCAGGTGCTCAAGGTGCAACAGGAACGTCTGGATCAAGAGCATACACAGTCACCAATAATAGTGCTAGTAATTATGTTATAGATGGTGCGAATAATCCAACACTTAATTTGTTGAGAGGGTTTACTTATACTTTTAATATGAATGCTGCTGGACATGGATTTGGTATTCAGACATCATCTGGAACATGGAATCCTAGTAATGAATACACAACAGGAATTACAAATGCTAGAGCAGCGACAGGAACCATAACATTTGCAGTTCCATATAATGCACCAAGCACTTTGTATTATGCTTGCACATCTAGTCATTCTGGTATGGTTGGAACTATATCAATCAGTGATGTAGGACCAACTGGTGCTCAAGGTGCTGCTGGTGCACAAGGAAATACAGGATCAGGTGGATCAACAGGTGCTCAAGGTGCTCAAGGAAACACAGGTTCAGGTGGATCTGCTGGTGCACAAGGAGCAACAGGACCTTTATCATCAAGGACTACAACAAGTGCAGCAACAGGATCTATAGCACAGACAGCATACGCAGATATAACAATATCAACACCAGGTAAAGCATTTGCCTTACTTAAGATTGCAATCAGTGCACCTGCTTGGGTTATACTATACACTGATGCCTCAAGTCGAACATCTGATGCTGCTGGAACTGGAAGTGGTAGATCTGAAGGAACTGATCCAACACCTGGTTCAGGAGTTTTAGCAGAGGTAAGCACTACAACTTCAGGTGCATCTACATTTAATATGACACCAGGATTGATTGGTTGGAATAATGATGGTACACCTGCTGCACAGATTTATGCAAGAGTTTATAATAAGAGAGCAACGTCAGGTAGTAATGCAATCACTGTAACTCTCACTTCAATAAAATTAGAATCATGACTCTAATCGTAAATGTAAAATTAAAAGATGGAGTTGATCAAACATCATTTGTGAGTGAGTTTGATTCTGTCTCTGAAGTGAGTGTAAGGGATCTTCTACCAAATATTCCAACTCTGGTTATTTTTGATGTTGAAGAATCATATTTGAGCACACTTCAATCAAATTCTTCCGTTAAGGTTGCAGAGGAGGAACCAAAAGCATTTCCCTCCGTAACTTATCCATCACAACCATCAACGTATACATTATCTAATAAGAACGTAACTTTCAATATAGTAACTTCAAGTAGAGATGGTACAGATTACATCTCATTTCAACACTACCTTGATACCGATGCAATGCAAAAAGACGGGAGTGATGATTTAGGTATAGCAGGTGATTACAATGCAGCTGCGAGTGGATCATTTCCAGCAAGAGCAATTTTTGATGAAAATAATCAATATGCTGGTCAGACCTACTCCAGTAGATATACAGGTAAACATGTAGATATTGTCGCTCTTGAGGTGGGTCCTATTGAATCATATGCAGGATATCAAGACACCCATCCTGATTTTGATAATCCAGATAATACAGGAAACACAAGATGTGTTCCAATGAATTGGAATGGATGCTCTTCTGCAAGTAACATTCAAGTAACTTCTAATTCAATGTTAACTGCTCATGCAATTGGAACTTTGAGTGCTGCTGGTGGAATACATGGTGGTATCGCTAAAAAATCAAATTTATATGCGATTTACTTATCAGATACTTTAGCAACATGTTGCAACGCAATCATTCATTTTCATAATAATAAAAGCACAAATGGAACTACAGGTCTCAAAAATCCTACCATAGTTGTTGGTGAATTTCAATATCTAAGAGATACTCACAAAGCAATAAAAGTTTCAGATATTGCTTCTGTAACAGATCCAACAGGAGGAACAACGAGCAGACCTGGTAGTGGATGGGGATCTGATTTTACTGCGTTTACTAGCAGAAATATTTTTCCATATCGAGTTCAAGATCCCACTGATGATTCATGGTATTGGATGGTCACATTTCCACAACAATATCAATATTCGTCAGTGAAAACTGCAATGGATTCATTATACAATAATGGTATTATTTTAATTAATGCTGCAGGTAATAATGGAGGCACATTTGTAAAGGAAAATGATTCTAGGTGGAATGGCACATACTGCACGATAGATACTGGTGGTGTAAGTATATGGACTATTACTTATGTTGACAGTGGTAATGCTATTAGTGCACCAGGCACAGTTTATGGTGAAGCAACGGGTGTAAATTATTATCCATTTATCGCACCAGGACCTCATGGTTTAGTAAAGGGAATAGATGTTGCTGCTGGACAAAATAGTGAGTCCCAAGGTATGCTTGATGACTATACTAATAGAGGACCAGGTATTGATATCGTTGGGCGAGGATCGTATACATTTACATCATATCCAACTAGCACAGATACTAATGGATACAAATGGGGAAATTTTTCTGGAACAAGTTGTGCTACGCCAACAGTTGTTGGTAAAGCATCATGTATGATGGAGGAGTATTATACTCTCAACGGAGCTTGGCCAAATTTCACTCAAGTCAAAAACATGCTCCAAACTGAAGCAAGAAATGGAAATAATCGTGTTCTTGATCCAGCATCAACAACATGGTCAAATGTTCCAGCAGCATCAGGTGATACAATACAAAGTTCGAGTCAAATGTTTTATCCTGTAGACTCTTCTATCCTTCGTATTCCAAAAGATGGCGGTGCAAATGGAGGATTTACTTTCGCAGAACTCGCTGGAACTCCTAACTTTTTTGCTTTCTGGAATGAAAGAGGATATTCAAGGGAACAAACTATGCATAAAAGACCTACATCAGGTGTGATGTATCCCAGACCGAGAAACATCAGTAATATTGAATAAATATTTTTATGGCTCAATTTAACTTTCCATCTAGTCCAAGTAACGGTGATTCTTTTACACAGAACAGCGTCACTTTTGTGTGGGATGGTGAAGCATGGAGAAGACAAGGAGTAGCAGGACCAACTGGTGCACAAGGATCTACTGGTAGTGCAGGACCCACAGGTGCTCAAGGTGCCACTGGAACTGGTGGTGCTCAGGGTGCTACAGGAGTAACAGGAGCTCAGGGTGCAACTGGTTCAACTGGAGCTCAAGGAGCCGCAGGTGCCACAGGTGCACAGGGTGCTTCTGGTGGTGCTGGATCAACTGGTGCTCAAGGTGCTCAAGGTCATCAAGGTGCGACTGGTGCTACTGGTGCACAAGGG
>Ga0208390_1000726_pt1 | contig 11918 bp, 11 predicted proteins | sample Knorr_S7_td_Surf_FD_185594 | JGI IMG/M metagenome (GOLD analysis project Ga0208390, IMG submission 185594) | Marine microbial communities from Southern Atlantic Ocean transect - Knorr_S7_td_SurfaceA_ad_6m_LV_A (SPAdes) (version 2) | ecosystem: Environmental > Aquatic > Marine > Oceanic | place...
TTAATTTTTAGTCTAATTTATTTTTTACAATTTAAAATTGAAAAAAAACTAATTTTTTATGTTGACTCTATTTAAACAAATTTTCACTTGGTGGAATCATCAAACTCTAGGCACAAGACTTCACACTTTTTTCAAAGGAAAATTTGTCGGTAAAGATCAAAACGGTAACAAATACTACGAGAGTAAAAATGGAAGAAGATGGGTTATATATAATGGAGAAGTGGATTCAACAAAAATACCAAATGAATGGTTTTCTTGGATACATTTTACAAAAAATAAAATAGAAAAAGTCCAAGATCAAAAAAAATTTTCTTGGCAAAAATCTCATAAACCGAATCTAACCGGAACAGACAAAGCCTACCATCCCCAAAAAAAAGAAAATGAAAACAAAAAATATAGATCTTGGAAAGAGTAAAATATCAATAATCTCAACTTTCTTTTATCTTTTAATGATAATTATTGTTCAAGCCGATGATCTTGATTATTTTGGGAAAAAAATTGACATTAGGGTTTTAGATAAGCTTAGTTCAAAAAGTAAATTATTAGAATTAGATATTGGTGAAAATTTTTCCTACAAAAATTTGGAAATTAAAGTTTTAAAATGTAAAAATTCCGAGTTCGATGATAATCCGGAAATAACTACTTACCTTCAAGTTATAGATACTAAAAATTCTAATAATGATGAAGTTTTTGTTTTTAATGGATGGACTTTTTCATCTAGTCCATCAATTCAAGTTTTTGATCATCCAGTTTATGATTTGTGGATTTTAAAGTGTTATTAAACAATTTTTTCGTTGTCTAGCCAAGTCACATTAAATTTTGACTCAATAAATTTTTCATGACTCAAAAGTTTTTTGTGTAGTTTAATTGTTGTTGTAATTCCTTCTATAACAAATTCATCTAAAGATCTTAATGTTCGCTGTATTGCTTCTGTTCTGTTTCTGCCATGGCAAATCAATTTACATACCATACTGTCATAGTAAGGCGTTACTTTAAAACCTTGATAAATTGAACTATCTACTCTTGTTCTAAATCCAGATGGCTGATGACACATTCCAATTAATCCTGGGGACGGCTGAAAATTTCTGCTCGGATCTTCTGCATTTATTCTACACTCAATAGCATGACCTCTAGGGTTAATGTCAGACTGTTCTAAGGCAGTATTTCCTGTATATGCAATCCATATTTGTTCTTTAATAATATCTATTCCTGTAACCATTTCTGTTACGGGATGTTCAACCTGAACCCGTGTATTCATTTCCAAAAAATAAAATTTACCATCTTCATAAATAAATTCTACTGTTCCAGCTCCTTCATAACCAATTTTAGATACCATATTAACAGTTCTATCAAAGAGATCTTTACGAATTTCATCAGTTAAAACAGGACTTGGAGTTTCCTCAATTAATTTTTGGTGTCTTCTTTGAACAGAACAATCTCTCTCATGCAAATGAACTGTATGGTTTTTTCCTGAAAGCACTTGAACCTCGATATGACGGGGATTCTGAAAAAATTTTTCAATGTATACTTCATCATTTGCAAAAAACTTTTTAGCCTCTGATTTAGCAGTCAAAAATAAGTTATCAAATTCTTTTTCAGACCTTACAATCTTCATACCCTTACCACCACCGCCACCAGCAGCTTTTATAAGTATAGGAAAACCAATTTCTTTAGCTAACCTTTTGCCACTTTCCAAATCTGAAATACCGCCCTCAGACCCTTCGATGACAGGTAAACCATATTTTTTTGCAATTTTTTTGGCTTCAATTTTATCACCCATCATTTTAATAAGTTTTGAAGAAGGCCCAATAAATTTTATATTGTTTTCCTCAAGCATACTGGCAAAATTAAAATTTTCTGATAAAAAACCATATCCTGGATGAACTGCTTCGGAATTAGTTATTTCTATTGCAGATAATATTGCTGGAATGTTTAAATAACTGTTTGCAGGTTGATGTGAACCAACACAAACACTTTCATCAGCTAATTTAACATGCATACTTTCTTTATCAACATCTGAATGTATAGCAACTGTTTGTATTCCCCACTCTTTACATGCTCTGATAATTCTAACAGCTATTTCACCTCTGTTAGCTATTAAAATTTTTTTGAACATTTTTTAATCGATTACAACAAGTGTCTGACCATATTCGACAGGTTGACCGTCTTCAACATTTACGCTCTTTACAACACCATCTTTAGGGGAAGGGACATGGTTCATAGTTTTCATAGCTTCAACTATCATGACAGTATCGCCTTTTTTAATTTTTTTTCCAGTTTCTACAAATTTTTTTGCTCCTGGTTCAGGCGCTAAATAAGCTGTTCCTATAATTGGGGATTTTATCTCAGTTCCAACTATAGTCTCTATTTTTTTATTATTTTTTTCTATTGTAGTTTCTGGTGATATGTTTTGACTTATTTTATTCTGCCTAGAAACTTTTATCTTTGTATCTTTTTCAGAATATTCAAGCTCAGTAAGTTTAAATTCCTCCAAGTTATCAACTAGCTCTTTAATCAATTTTTTATTAATTTTCATTTTTTAAGAGTTTATGCATTGCTATTATGGCTAAAATATATCCTTCACTTCCAAGACCAAAAATCCCACCATTTACTACATCACTTATTAGTGATTTTTGTCTAAATTCCTCCCTTTTGTAAATATTTGATATATGGACCTCTATTTTCTTTTTTTTATAAATTTCTAATGCATCTCTGATAGCTACAGAGGTATGAGTAAATGCAGCAGCATTTATGATTATCCCCTCAAATTTTTCATTTGCTGATTGTATTATAGATACCATTTCACCTTCGACATTCGATTGAATAAATTCAACTTTAAGATTAAGTTCTTTACATTTTTCTTCACATTTTTTTTTTAATTCTTCATAAGTTATAGAACCATATTGTGATTGTTCTCTTTGACCTAATAGATTAAGATTTGGACCATTTAGAAAAAGTATATTTAAACTCATGAGTTATACATAATGAAAAAAACCAAAAAAATCAAAATTATTTTGAACGGAAAATCGAGATCTTTACAAAAGACAACATCAGTTTATGATTTAATGAGGTCTTTAAAATTATCAACAGATAAAGTCGCCATTGAATTGAATAAAGAAATAATAAATAAGAAAACAATAAAAAATTTATATTTAAAAAATAAAGATAAGATTGAAATAGTACATTTTATTGGAGGAGGGTAGTGAAAGATTTTTTAAAAATTGCTAATAAAAAGTTTAAGTCTAGATTAATTGTTGGTACTGGAAAATATAAAAATTTTTCAGAATGTGCAAAAGCAATCAAATATTCAGGTGCCGAAATAGTTACTGTAGCAGTTAGAAGAGTAAATATAGTTGATAAAAAGAAACCTTTATTAATGGATTATATTGATCCCAAAAAGATAACTTATCTTCCAAACACAGCTGGATGTTTTACATCAGAAGATGCACTAAGAACCTTGCGATTAGCAAGAGAAATAGGAGGCTGGAAACTAGTAAAACTTGAAGTTTTAGGTGATAAAAAAAATTTATTTCCAGATATGATTGAAACTTTGAGATCGACAGAAACTTTATCAAAAGAAGGATTTAAAGTTATGGTTTACTGTAGTGATGATCCACTGATGGCAAAACGTTTAGAAGATTCAGGTGCAGTTGCGATTATGCCATTAGCAGCACCTATAGGATCTGGATTAGGAATTCAAAATTACACAAATATAAAAATAATAAGAAATCAGACTAAACTACCTGTTATTATTGATGCAGGAATTGGTCAAGCCTCAGATGCAGTCATTGCTATGGAATTAGGATGTGATGGAGTTTTAATTAATACAGCAATTGCAAAAGCAAAAAAGCCATTTGAAATGGCACAAGCTATGAAATTTGCAGTTATATCAGGAAGAAAATCTTTTATTTCAGGAAGAATTTCAAAAACGTTACATGGATCCGCTTCGACAACAAACAAGGGTATTATTTAGGTCTTTTGCTTTTAATTTTTCTATAAAATTTTTTCTTTTTAAAATTTTTTGATTTAAATTTCGGCTTGCTTTTAAGTTTCTTCTCAATTTTATTTTCAATTGAAATTTTTTTAAGTTCAACTGTATTTTCAAGTTTCTCTAAAACTTTTTTGCTTTTATTCAAAAATTCAATTTTATACTCAGGAACTAAAAAAGATAAATCACCCCCAAAATTTATCTTTATTTTATTTTTCTTCTCAATGTAAAGTATATCTTCTTTAAAATTTTGATTGAGAAAATTTTTAATTTTTTCAGGTATAGTGATTTGAACTATTTTTGATTTATTTTTAATAGCATTAATCTCAACAGTTTTAATAACTTTTTGAGCAAATGACTCGTTGGTTAAAGAGATATTCCATTGAACACTACTCTCTCTTAATCTTTGACGTGACATTTCAAGTAATCCAAAGCTACTAATTCTTCCAATTTGAATTCTTGCTCTATCTTTTCTACATCTTTCCTTTAATCGCCTTTCAACTTGTCTTCGATTACCAAAACTCATCATATCAATAAAGTCAATTATGATAAGTCCAGAGAGATCTCTAATTTTAATTTGTCTTGCAATCTCTTCAGCTGCCTCAAGATTAGTATCAAGAGCTGTACTTTCAATATTTTTTTGTTTAATTGATCTTCCTGAGTTTACATCTATCGAAATTAAAGCCTCTGTTGGATTTATGACTAAATATCCCCCAGAAGATAATTTTACTTGTGTATCGTAAATATCATTTAATTTATTCTCAATATTTTCTTTAATAAATAATGGGACTTTATCTCTATATTTTTTAATTTTTTTGACATGACTAGGCATTAAAATTTTCATAAAACTTTTTGCTTTTTGATATCCTTCATTACCATCTACAATGATATTTTGAGTTTCATCATCATATATATCTCTTAAAGTTCTCTTAATAATATCGCTTTCTTGGTGGATTAATTTTGGTGCAATAGAATTCATTGCATTTTCTTTAATTGTTTCCCATGACTTTATTAAGCTTTGAAGATCATAATCTATTTCATTTTTACTTTTATTTGATCCAGCAGTTCTTACGATCAATCCCATTTCTTTTGGAATAGTAATTTCGTTAAGAATCGACCTTATTTTTTTTCTTTCACCAGAATTAAAAATTTTTCTGGAAATACCTCCACCTTTTGGTGTGTTTGGCATTAAGACTATGTATTTCCCTGCTATAGAAATGAAAGTTGAAAGAGCTGCACCTTTTAAGCCTCTCTCATCTTTTAACACTTGAACTAATATAACTTGATTTGGTTTTATAACTTCTTGAATTTTGTATCTCTTGGAAGGAGATCTGCTTTGTTTAACATTTCCTTCATTTTGATTTTCTATTTCTGGTTTTTTTTCAACAGCATCATTATCACTCTTTTCATTGACAGTTTCTTCCTCTTCACTCTGTTTAGCTAATTCCTCTCTAACTTTTTTTTCTTCCTCTTTTATTTTTTCCAAATCACTCGTGGGTATTTGGTAGTAATCTGATTGAATGTCATTAAAAGATAAAAATCCATGCCTCTCTCGTCCAAAATCAATAAAGGCTGCTTGAAGTGATGGTTCGATTCTACTAACTTTTCCTAAATAAATATTGTTTTTTATGAGAGTATTTTTTATACCTTCATATTCATAGTCTTCAATATTTCCATTTTCTTTGAGAACGACACGTGTTTCATCTGGATGCGAAGCATCAATGTATAAATTCTTTTCCATATTATAAGTGTTAATTTTTTCATTTTTTTTTAAATTCTGATGCCTTATCTTTAACAAATTCATGAATTAAATGAAACTAAAATGAGTAAGTATTTAAAAAAAACACTAATTATTTTTCTGTCATCAATCTTACTATTGTTGATTGTAGCCGTTTCAATATTGTGGGGTTTTTCAAACGATTTACCAGATTATAAGTTTTTAAAAAATTACAAAGCACCTGTTTCTAGCAAGGTTTATTCAGGTGATGGCGACCTGATTCAAGATTTTTCATCTGAGAAAAGAATTTTTATTCCTTATAATTCAATTCCACCTAAAGTCATAAATGCATTTCTTTCAGCAGAAGATAAAAATTTTTTTGATCACCCTGGTGTTGATGCAAAAGGAGTGCTTAGAGCAGTGATAAAAAATTTTTCAAACATAATAAATTCAAGGAGATTAGAGGGTGCCTCAACAATCACTCAACAAGTAGCAAAGAATTTTTTATTATCTAATGAAGTCAGTTTAAATAGAAAACTTAAGGAAGCCATATTAGCATTTAGAATAGAAAGAAGTTTGAACAAAGAGAGAATTCTTGAACTTTATCTTAACCAAATTTATTTAGGCCAAGGTACTTATGGTATTGCATCTGCAAGTTTAGAATATTTTGATAAATCGGTGGATGAGCTTCAATATGTAGAGGCAGCTTTATTAGCCGCTTTACCAAAAGCACCAAGTAGATATAATCCTTATAAAAACGAAAAACTTGCGAAATTTAGAAGAGATTTAGTTTTAAAGAATTTGTTTGATAATAATTATATAAATAAAAAAAAGTATGAAGAATTAAAAAGTTCCAAGATTAAATTAAAGAAAAGAGAAAAAGTTTTTTTAGAAGACTCAAGATATTATGTTGAAGAAATTCGAAAAAATACAATTAAACAGTTAGGATATGACAAAGTTTACAAAGAGGGATTGAATATTAAAACACCTCTTAATTTAGAACTTCAAAAATTAGCAACAATTTCATTACGTGAGGGAATAGAAAAATACGATAGAAGAAAAGGATGGAGGGGTCCAATTCAAAATATAGATCTAAGTATAAAAGATTGGCCAAACAAGATAAAATTAAAAAAACTTGAAAAAACTCTTAATTGGAAAATTGCAAGGGTCACCAAAATTGGTATTTCAAACTTTGAAATAGTAACTTCATATGGCGATGCAGGTTATATTACAAATGAAAATATTAAATGGACAAGAAAAAAAAATACTTCTTTTAAAGAGGGGGATATTATTTATGTAAAAAAAAAAGAAGGGTCTAATGAATACATTTTAAAACAACTTCCTACTGCAAATGGAGCAATTGTGGTAATGGACCCATATAACGGAAGAGTTTTAGCTCTAAGTGGTGGCTTTAGTTTTAATCAAAGTGAATTTAATAGAGCAACTCAAGCGCAAAGACAGCCAGGATCTGCATTCAAACCTTTTGTTTATGCTGCTGCCTTAGAAAATGGCTACTCTCCATCGACATTAGTTTTAGATGCACCATTGGTTTTGGCACAAGGCACGGATTTAAAAATGTGGAAACCTGAAAATTATGGTAAAAAATTTTATGGGCCATCAACATTGAGGATGGGTTTAGAGAAATCAAGAAATCTTATGACTGTGAGAATTTCTCAGGACTTAGGTTTAAAAAAAATAACTAAAATTTCTAAAGAGCTTGGAATATATGAAAATCCAGATGAATTGCTTTCAATTTCCTTAGGATCTGCGGAGACTACTTTACTAAAATTAACAAGTGCATATTGTTCATTTGTAAATGGTGGAAAATTAATAGAACCAAAACTTATAGATAGAATTCAAGATAGTGAAGGAAACACAATATATAAAACCGAGGTAAGAAAATGTAAAAATTGTGAAGATGTATCTATACAAAGCGATGAAATACCAGAAATTAAAGATGACTCCAAACAAATTTTCTCACCCCAGACTGCTTATCAAATTACTTCAATTTTAGAGGGAGCAACTAAAACCGGTACAGCAAAAAAATTAAGAGATTTAAAAATGGATCTTGCTGGAAAAACTGGAACAACAAACAAAAACACAGATACCTGGTTTATAGGTTTTACGTCAGATTTAGTAATAGGTGTTTATGTTGGTTACGATGAACCAAAATCACTTGGAAAATTTGAAACTGGAGCTAAAACAGCAATGCCAATATTTAAAAGTTTTATTAAATCAGCTTTAAAAAAAGAAAATACGAGACCATTTAAAGTACCTGAAAACATTACTATGATGGTTGTTGATTCTAAGACTGGAAAAAAAGTAAGCTTCGCTTCGAAGAAAACGTTAATAGAGTCTTTTAAAAGTGATAAAGATCTCGAAAAAACAAATATTTCAAAAAAAATTAATAATAGATTTAATAATAATAATATATTAAGATTCTATTAATGAGTGAAGAATTCTTTCAAAACGTAACTGAAGTCAGTAAAGTTAATCAAAGAATTAAGGAGTATCTTTGAAAAGCACGACTTTGAAAAAAAATTAGATAAGTATAATAGACTAATTTTATCAGAAAATTTCTGGAAAGATAAATCTGAAGCTCAAAAAATTCTTAAAGAAAAAAAATTTCATGAAACTTTGATAAATTCTTATAAAGAAAGCACAAAATATTTAAAAGAGTTAGAAGAGTTTTATAATCTAGCTTTAGAGGAAAATAATAAAAAATTGATTCAAGAAACCTTAGAAAATGTTAAAAATCTTAAAAACACTGTTAAGAAAAATGAGATTAAATGTTTCCTCTCAAAAGAAACTGATAGCAATGATTGTTTTTTAGAAATTCATGCTGGTGCTGGAGGGACAGAAAGTCAAGACTGGGCAGAGATGCTCAGAAGAATGTATATGAAATGGGCTCAGTCAAAAGAATTTAAAAACCATATAATTAGTGAACACAAAGGTGATGAAGCAGGTCTCAAATCATCAACTATAAAAATATCTGGCGATTATGTTTTTGGATGGCTCAAAACAGAATCTGGAATTCACAGACTAGTAAGAATTTCTCCTTTTGACTCTGGTGCTAGACGCCACACAAGTTTTGCAAGCGTTTGGGTTTATCCTGTAGTTGATGAGAATATTGATGTTGAAATTTTAGAAAAAGACCTAAGAATTGATACATACAGATCCAGTGGAGCTGGTGGACAGCACGTAAATACGACTGACAGCGCTGTCAGGATTACGCATCTTCCAACCAAAATAGTTGTACAGTGTCAAAATGAAAGATCTCAGCATAAAAATAAAGAAACTTGTATGCTAATGCTTAAAGCAAGATTGTACAATTTTGAATTAGAAAAGAGAGAAAAAGAAAACGAAAATAAACAGGACTCTAAAAAAGATATAGGATGGGGTCATCAAATAAGATCATATGTTTTGCACCCATATCGATTAGTTAAAGACAATAGGACAAGTCATGAATCAAGCGATCCACAAAAAATATTAGACGGAGATATTGACAGCTTTTTAGAAAACTCACTATTTAAACTAGATGCTTAGAAAAATTTCTCAAATAATACTTATTGTTATTTTTATATTAATTTTGTTTTGTGTTTATTTAAGTGTTTACGGAATAAATACTGATAAACTTAATGGAATTATTAATGAGAAAATTTCACAGAAAGATAGTGATTTTGATATTGAATTAAATAAGATTAAAATTTTTCTGGATTTAGGAAATTTTAAATTAGAGGCCAAAACAAAAAATCCAACCATATTCTATAAAAAAAACAAAATAGATTTACAAAGTGTAAGCACAGTTTTACCTTTGCGATCTATTTTTACCCAAGAAGCAAAAATAGAAAATCTGAAATTTATTACAAAAAAAAATAAGGTAAAAGACCTAATAGAGTTTGGTAGAGGCTTTCAAAATACTCCTCAATTATTTATTTTAAAAAAGATAGTGAAATTTGGAGATATTTCTTTAGAGGCCAAGATAAATTTTTCTGAGGATGGTAGTATCTCAAATGATTTTGTTGTAGATGGCGATCTTGAAAATGTTAAATTAAGCTTACTTAATAAAGACATAATTGAGAATATAAAATTTGGTTTTATCTTAAAAAATAATGATTACGTCATTTACAATGCATCATCATTTTATCAGAATATAAAATTTAGATCAGATGAAATTAGAATTAAAGAAAAAGACAGCGCTTTTTTATTTAGTGGTAATATTTCTACATCAAAAAACGACCTTAATCTTAAAACAGTATCAAAAATATTTCAATTTGATTTAGGGAGTATTGAAAACGATAAAATAATATTTTCTTCAAATAATAAGTTTTCTTTCAAATTAAATAAAAAGTTTAAATTTTCAAACATAAAAGTAAATTCAAAATTTAATATAGAAAGTTTGGAATATCTCAACACTGGTCTTAAAGAACTTTTTCCAGGCTACAAAGAGGGGGTTATATTTGAAAATAATGTTTTGAATTTAGATTATCAAAATGGAAATTATAAAATATCAGGAGATAGTAGATTTAACATTAATGATGATATAGATAGCCTAAGCTATTCAATTGAGAAGAAAAAAGAAAAAATTTTTTTCAAAACAGATTTTGAGGTTAAAAGTAACGCATTAAATTTTGAACTTTTGAATTATACAAAAAAAAAGGATGTTAAGAGCAATCTTATTGTGGAAGGAGTTGTAAATAACAATAATTCGGTCTTTTTAAATAAAATAAACTTCGCTGAATCTAAAAATTTAATTAAAGTTAAAAATATCAACTTAAATTCCAAAAAAAGATTAAAAACGATTGATCAAATTGACATTGACCTCGTAAACAATAATGATCAAGTCAGTCAATTAAATATTAAAAGAAAAAAAAGCAATTATTCAATTAATAGCGAAACATTTGATGGAACAAAAATCCTTGACAGGATATTATTTTCGAAGAGTGATGGAAACTTTTTTGATATTTTTGAAAAATTAATCTCTAAGATTACAATAAACTTTAATACCATTTATATTACAAATGGAGATTATTTATCGAATTTCAAAGCAGATATAATTGTTAATAATAATCAAATAAAAGATTTAATTTTATCATCACAATTTTCAACCAAAGAGGAGTTGAAACTTTCAATAAAGACAAATTCAAACAATGAAAAGATAACTGACTTATTTGCGGGTAATGCAAAACCTTTGGTTAAAAAATATGATTTTATAAAAGGTTTTGAGGGTGGCTATTTAAAGTTTGACTCTGTTGAAAAAAATAAAGTTTCAAATTCGAATTTAAAAATTTTTGATTTTAAATTAAAAGAAGTACCAGCGTTAACAAAATTACTTACCCTTGCATCTTTACAAGGAATCGCAGATCTTCTTACCGGGGAAGGTATAAGATTTAATGAATTCGAAATGATTTTTAATAATAAAAATGGGCTTATGACGATTGAGGAAATTTACTCTTTAGGGCCTTCGATATCTATATTGATGGACGGGTACATTCAGAAAGATGATTTAGTTAGTTTAAGAGGAACCTTAGTTCCAGCAACTACTGTAAATAAAGTAGTAGGCTCAATTCCGGTAATTGGAGATTTACTTGTTGGCAAGAAAGCTGGGGAAGGTGTTTTTGGAGTTAGTTTTAAGATCAAAGGCTATCCAGATGATTTGAAAACAACGGTAAATCCTATTAAAACTTTAACCCCTAGATTTATTACGAGAACGTTAGAGAAAATAAAAAAATCTAGCCAATAATTTTTATTAAAACGTGATTTTTCTTACCATGAGAAAGTTTTAAAACGTTATCTTCAAAGTCAGATACATTAATTGCTAAATTTTCATCAGTAACTGTAGAGTTATTTATTTTTAAACCAGAATTTTTTATTGTTCTTCTAATCTCACTTTTTGAACTAAACAAATTAGTTTTGATAGAGAGATCAATTATATTTAAACCATTATTAATTTGATCTTTTTTAATTTTTATTACTGGTAACTCATCTCCTGAGCCACCCGCGAATGTTTTTTTTGCTGTCTCTGAAGCTTTTACTGCAGCTGCTTTACCATGTAAAAGGGTAGTGGCTTCATTTGCTAAAAGAGTTTTTAAATCATTGATGTTTTTATCTTTAATACTTTCAATTTCAGAAACATCCTTATCTGTAAACATCTTCAAAAATTTAACAACATCTCTATCATCTGTATTTCTCCAAAATTGCCAGTAGTCATAA
>Ga0208390_1000727_pt1 | contig 11915 bp, 12 predicted proteins | sample Knorr_S7_td_Surf_FD_185594 | JGI IMG/M metagenome (GOLD analysis project Ga0208390, IMG submission 185594) | Marine microbial communities from Southern Atlantic Ocean transect - Knorr_S7_td_SurfaceA_ad_6m_LV_A (SPAdes) (version 2) | ecosystem: Environmental > Aquatic > Marine > Oceanic | place...
TCTGAATTTTTCAAAGAGCCATAAACTTCATCGGTTGAAATTTGAATGAATTTAAATTCATCTTTTTTTTCTCCCTTTAAATTCTCAAAATATAACAGAGACGCTTTTAGAAGAGTATGCGTTCCTATGATGTTTGTGGAAATAAACTCATCCGAACTTGAGATAGAACGATCTACATGACTTTCTGCTGCAAAATTTATTACTAACCTGGGTTGATATTTGTTTAGCAAAGAAGTGACTAAAGAGAGATTGTCTATTGAACCTTTTTCAAAAAAGTAATTATCTTGGTTTGCAACTTCACTCAAATTTTTTTTGTTTGCTGCGTAAGTAAGCTTATCAAGATTAACTAAAGGCTCTTTGCTCTTATTTAAAGAATAAATTATGTAATTGGCTCCTATAAAACCACAACCACCTGTAATTAAGATCATACTTTATCCTCTTTTAGTTCTTCCTTTACGCCCTTAAAGAAGGCAAGATATTTAGCTCTTTTTCTTTTTGAAAATAACATTTCAATTGACATTAGTTGAATAATAGCAAACAAAAGACATTTCACTTTGTAGTTATTAATCTTGTATTTTTTCATTGTGTAAACCCTAGATTTACCCATATGAAATCCTTTCAACATAGCAGTTTTTGGATTTCTTAAAGAAGAATTACCGCCTTCGTGGATGACATTAGCCTGTGGACAATACATTAAAGGTCCAACGGTATTTTTGAGTCTTAAAGAAAGGTCATCATCTTCATGATACAAAAATATATTTTCATCAAAGCCACCTACCTTAGAGAAAATTGTTTTTTTTAAAAAAATAGCTGCACCTCCCATCACAGGAATTTCACTCAAAACCTTTGGAGGACCTTTTAACCACTGTCCCCTATCTAAAAGAATTGAGCGACGTTTGAAGTCTTCTTTATTTTTTTTATTAGTTATTTTTGGAGTAAAAGCAGAAGCATTAGGAAAATCTTTGCAAACTTTTAATAGATTTTCTAAACAATGATCTTTTAGAAGAGTATCGGGGTTAAGGAGAAATATAAAATCTTTAGATGCTTTAGTAACACCAATGTTACATGCCGTTCCAAATCCTTTGTTTTCAGAGTTATGAATTTCAATAAAATCTCTCGATTTTTTTAATTCTTGTGGCAAAGAATTTGATGCGTTATTTACAATTATTAATTCGCAACTCTCAGGAATGGATGGAAATAATTCAAATAGTTTTTCTTCGCTGTTAAAGCTTACAATAACTATTGAAACATTCGATAACTCATACACTACGAAATTTTAAAACAAAAAAGGAATTAGCCTAGCTTTTACTTTCTTACAGTAATCGTCATAGCCCTCTAAATCATTGAGGAGAGTTTTTTCTTCAATATTAATTCTTGATCTCAAAGCAATAGCAAGAAAAGTTAAACTCAACAAAAGAGAAAGATATGTTCCTAGCCAAAGATTTACTCCAGTTATAAAAAAAATAAAGCCTGTATACATCGGATGTCGCACCAGAGAGTAAACTCCTGTGTCTATAACCTTCTGACCTCTCTCTTCTTGAATATTTACTGTGGTTTCTGCAAATTCGTTTGCATTTATGGAAGCCATGAACAGTATCATTCCAAGAGTGTAGATACCTAATCCAATATTTTTGGTTAAACCTTCAAAAGCAGGTGAAAAATTTAAGTGGAAAATATCAATAGGAGCTAAACAAAGCCCAAAGATAATTGCACTAAACATAAGAGATGTTGCGAATTTATCCTCTTGGGGTTGAGCTTCAGAATCATAATTTAGTCGAGCTTGTATGCTATCGGGTTTGTAAACAAGCAAGTATCCAGAAGCCAAGATAGTCATTGAAAAGTGAATACAAAGAAATAAAAATGCCTCGAACCAACTCAAAGTAAAGGCGGGTAAATACAAAAAAAGGCCTAATAGTAATGTTTGAAAAAGAATCCCAAAAAAGGTTTTTAGCCACAACATTAAACTTTCTCCTTTTAAATTAACATCCTGAGTCTATGTAGTTTGAATGATCATATTCAAAACTTATTTTATTTGGATCAAACTTTACTCTATAAAGTCTTTCAAAAAAGTTGATTATCTCAACTTTACTCTCCTTAATTTCGAATTTTATCTTTTTATTTTTTAAATAATTTTCCCAGCAACTTTTATTCAAAGTGGATTGTTGATGAAATGCTAAATAAGCATTTTCTACAATTATCTTATTTGCCTCTGCTCTTGCTTGAGAATCAGGAAATTCAAACTTTTTATCAATCTTGAAATCAAAACTATATTCTGAAGCTAAGATAAATGAGGAGGAAACAATAAGAAATATACTAAAAATCTTCTTCGTCATCTCCAGAAGAGCCTCCTCCTGTCATTCCTGTTTCCTCAGACCAAGAACCACCTGAAGGCTTACTAGAAGAAGAGGTAGAATCTGTTTTTTTCATTTTTTTAGCTAAATTTGAATCTGAAGGAGTCCAAGTTAAAATGACTCCAGCAACTGGCTTTTTGGTTATTGGGTGTGCAGGTATCGCCCAAGTACCATATTGGACAACTCCAGAAACTTTGAGCTTGGAGCTAGCTGCAATTCTCTCTTCGGTATTTCTTTCTGAGTAGTAGTCCTTCATATCGCTATTTTTGAATCCAGTTTCAATTTCTATATCTTCTAATTTGCTTCTAACATCAACATTCTCTTTGCTCAATTGAGCAATTTGAGCTTCTGCTTTCAGTTTTGCGACATTCATAGCACTTTTCATGGCAGTGGGGTCAGATCTCATTGCAGAAGCTTGACCATAACTTATGACGCCAATTTCACCATTTTCATTTCTGGCTATATAAGCTCCGAAGCGAGATAACAATTTTTCAACTCCTTTTGCTGATTTATGATTAGGAATTCTTTGTGAAAAGGGCTTTCCAGGCTTCAAATTTTGCAGAATTTTAAAGTCTCCTGTCGCAAGAGCGTCTGCTTGTTTCGAAGTGTTCTCGGACCAGGCTGATACCGCACAAACTCCCGTTTCGGAAAGTCCCGCATAGGTAGTTTTCATACCTCTTATTTGTGCTTGAGCTGAAGTATTCACAGTTTGTTGAAAACTATTCTGATCAGTAATGTTATCGATTGCTCTTGCAAGTTCTTCAGCCTCCAATTGGTCATTTTCAATTTTTTCTTGAGTTTCATCGCTCATCATGTCGTTGAGTTTTTGATGCATTATCAATCTTGCTTTTTCAAGGAGGGAAAGTTCCCCATCTTCATTTTTAGATTTTTCTTCTGCAAGTAAATCCTGAGGTTTTTTACCCTCAGAAAGTCTCTCGACCAGAGATGTCTTCAAATCATTAGTAACTTCTTTTCCCCAGTACTCTGCAAGTTCTTTTTTTGCTTGCAAGGCAGCTGATGTGTAGGCATTTTGAATTGAATCTACATACCTAAGACTATTTTTAGGAGCCTTAATGCCTGAGAACCCAACTGCAAAATAAACCTCCTTTCCTCCTTTCAAGGTATTTAATCCAGTAGTCCACCCTTTATTACTGAGATAGTCATCACACATTTCTGAAGGTAGAGATAAGATTTCAATCACGAAATCACTTTCTTCTTGATTATCTATTTCTTGTGCCAACAAAGGAGACACAAAAAAAGCTGTAGCTAAAGACACTTTAATTAATTGGTTTAATTTACTCATAGTTTTTCTCTTTTAAATTTAATATAAATCCTCAAAATCTTTTTCTATTTGTTTTCTTACTTCCTTAGTCTTTTTCTTCAAAGCTTGTTTTTTACTTGAATTGTTCAATCTTAAAATATACATCTTCGGTTTAAAGTTTGTTTCAAGATTTGAAGTTTCGTTTATCAAGGTAGCTTTCCCTCTAGATTGTTTTGGAGAGACTTGGGTAATTTCAACTGTACCTATCTTTGTCTCTCTTTTTCCTAGAGATTCCTTTGTATAAGCATCTTTTATCTTCTCACCCAACAACATCAGGTCAAAAACTTGACCCACAGAAACAACATCTCCTCCTGTATTAAGGTCAACAACAATTTTCTCGGTGACACCGGTAACCTGAATAGGATAAATTGCATTAAGAACTGTAAATCCAACACGCTCGCCAACTTTTTTTGAAATAGTGAAAATGTCACTTCCAAGATTTAAATCTAAATCTTTTGGATTCATTCTCAGAGAAGAAGAAAATTTAATTTGACCTGTAGCAGTGTCAATTATCCTGATGTTTGTCGCAATATTTCCAGCTAAATATTCTAAAACTCGATCAGAGGTATTCATTTTTCTTTGTGCCTTTTGAAGACGGATGGAATTTAAATTCCCAACAAGAATCATGTCTGCAAATAGTTCCTGACCTAATTTAGCTAACTCTTTAACAGGCATATTTTCAGAAGTTTTAAGAGTATTTCTCTCAGTTTCTGCAAATCCTTGGAATGATCTATCTAAAACAGTGAATTTTCTACTTTGAACAAGAAAATTAGAAATAGCACTTGAAACTTCATAAGCTGCAACATCTGGATTAAGTTCGCCTTCCACTGTTAGGCAACATCCTTGTCTACCTATCAAATCAATTACGGCTATTCTTTTTCGATTTGCAGATTTAGAAGTTTTAAACCTAGCAATTTGTGCGGTAATTTCAGCAACCCATAAACCAGAATCATCTTTTGCATTAGATAGTATCGAATAACTTTCTACTACTCCTTTAGTTTTAGATTTGATTGATTCTTTGAAATCTCTACTGGAAAGGTAATCTGACTCATCATTTTTAGTGGAGGTTTTTTCTGTTGTCGTAAGTAAACTATCAGAATCTATGGATCTTCCATTCACTTGTCCAATGGCCTGAGTCAAAGCAGAATTTAATGCAGACTCTGGTCCGTCTCCATAGCCTTTGGAATTTACTGATACAGTTTCTATTTGGCTAAAGCCAAAAGCTACAAAAGTAGAAAGCGTGACAAAGAATAGAAATTTTCTTAAAAACATTTTTATTTACATACTAGGTATACCGTCTGCTGCTCCTGCTTTTTTTGCATCACTCTGAACTTTTTTCATATCTATCTTGTTCGCTTTAGCAAAACCAAAAAGTTTTTTTGAAGAAGCTCCAAGTTTTTTGAATAGATCAGGAACCTTTTTTCCTGTTTTTACTCCTAAGTCAAATTGTTTTTTCACTTTCATAATTTGCATAGGATTTTTAATGCTTTTAATCTCGTCTACTGAGGCTTGCAAAAATTCAGGCGCTACTTTTGCCATTTTAATCATTGAGGCCATTCCTATTGCATAAGGCAAAAGTCCTTCAGCTAAATCTTTTTTTCCTTCCGCACTTAATTCCTTTCCAGAATCAATGAAGGATTGCATTTTTATATCTGCCTCACCACTTGCCTTGATCTTTGCTTCAAGTTTTTTGTCATTCTCAGAAGGCTCTTCCACAAGATTTAGAAGCTTTTTCGCTTCTGCATCTTGGCCAATTGCACTCATAAACTTAGCGTCTGCTTTCAAGAAAGAGTTCATTGCGACACTCATTCCTAAAATCAGTTCTGCCTGTAAAGCTAATGCGTTACCTCCTCCAGAGGAATCTCCTCCTCCCATAGCATCCTTTAAGCCTCCCAATCCACCAAATTGTGCAAAGCTTAATGAAGACAATAAAATACTTGATGTAAAAAGTATTGTTTTATAAATATTTTTCATTTTTTCTCTCCTAAAAAATTTTTTTTATAAAGCAAAATTTAAATTTGCGTAAATAAACCTTCTATCGCAGTCTTTGCGGCTTTTTTAAGTGCCGCTGATTGTGCCTCCTCTTGAGTTTCTGCAACTGCATTATAAGATTCATTAGCAGTTGCAAGAACAAAATTTCCATCCATTGTAGCTTCATATAGTTCAATATTTACTATAGCTGTCACTCTCGGCAATCCTGATTGTTGATCTACTCTCGCTTCGCTAAGATCTATAGAACCTAAAACAATAAATTGATAGGCTCCTATATCCATAGAGAAATTTTCGAGATTTGCTAAGGTATTAAATGAATAATTTCCTTCCTGTATAAACTCGTCTCTCAAAGTATTTAAAAAGCTCGCATCCACTCCCATTCTTTCCGACCTTGCCACCATATTTGCAGGAAAAGTGGCTCTCATTTTGAATCTTCTCAATGCTCTCGTAGCAGAAGCCTGAGCATCTTGTTGATTACCTATCTTGTATATATTTCTAGAGGCTGTGGTACTTCCACCTTTAATGATTGCATTCTTTTCAATAGACCTTTCTGAAATAGAAGCCGAATTATTATCTACATCGCTAACTTCATCACCTTCGAAACTGGATCGTTTTTCGGTTACGTCGGCTCTCTTGGCATCTATTCTTGTAGCTACTACTCTTGGATAAAGCAAGATTAAAGTTGTTTGCCCTGCTAGAGCTCCCTGTCTTGATGTATTACCAGTCGCTTTCGTTAAAAACCTGTTGAAAGCTCTGTCGTCTATTGACAGCCTTACTATCAATTCATATGTTTTGCTTGATTTATCGCATTCTTGATTAAGAACTGACATATCTAAAATGAAGTCATCTAAGTTTTCTAGAATTTCATCCTCATTTTCATCATAAATATCTATAACATCATCTTCTTGTTTATTGATAAATCTTTTCCAAGCCTTTTCTTTTGCCTTTTCCATTGTAGCTTCATGCAATCCTTTGTCGCGAGGTTTGTTTTTGCTACATCCTTTCGAGAAAGAGTTAAAACCAGTTCCTTTTACAACAACCTCAGTCGATGCATAAGATGGAAAAAATCCAATGCCTAATATGCTCAAAGAAACGAAGATTATTTTGATTTTATTTTTCATATCCCACCTTACTTAAAATAGTTTTAGCAAAATTTCTAAATTCTTTTGATGATATTTCTGAACTCTCTTTCATCCAATTTTTATTTTGTTTGATTAAGTTTTGACTAATTTCTCTTATACCCACTTGTGCTGTTTCATCAAAATTATCCCAATCATTTATTATATCCGTTTTATTATATTGTTCAGCTGTACTTTGAGTAAAAGGAATGGTTGCAAGAGTTTTTATATCTTCAGGTTCTTCGCCTAAAACAACTCCAAATTTTATTCCAGAATAAACAGACCAAACGCTTCCTTTTTGTGTTTGAGTTTCTCCCACATCAACTTTTCTAAAGCCTCTTAATACATAATCAAATCCATAACTCAATTCAGGTTTTTTTAGGTTCAAAGCTTCAGCAGAGTTAGAAAATGTAGTTCCTATATTTAAAGTTAAACCCTCTCCTTCATAAAAAGGAACAATAGAAATTTTTAAATCTTGAGTCAGCCATTTTGAGAATTCAGCACCCAACCATTCTTTGAGTTCTTTGAGATTTAATCCACTCTCAGAAATATAATCTTGATGCGGGGAAAAATCTCCTTTTCCTGTAAGTTGATTATTTGCATATTCAGAAACACTTACTTGCCTGACGCCAATTGGTTGATTTCCCTTAGCAAATACATTCTTCAGGGTTAAGATTTTTTCCATTTGTTCTTGAAGCATGCCACTCGTTTCTAAGTTTTCAGAATTGTAATTACTGGTAAAATTTGAACCTACTCCAATCTTTGCAAAATCAGAGCCCCATAAAATATCAGCAAATCTTGCTTTATGGAGGTTTAAACTTACGGTTGAGTTTTTACAAGCTTGCTTGTCATCTCCATCAATGAATGTTTTTTTGGTTGTGCTTGGAAATGCTTTAAGGATTTTTTTGTCATTTAAAGAGTACAAAACAACTTGAGAGCCAAGCAAATAAGTTCTGTAGCACAAATGAGAGTCATCTAATGGATTTTTTCCTCTATAGTTGGAGAATATTTTTTCCGAAGTAATTGCTAAAAGTACGCTGTTAAAGCCTTCATCGCTCGATATGTTTCCTGAGCCACCAATAATAATATTTTCGTTTCCAGAAAACTTATCGGAAATTAGCCTTGCTAAATTCAAATCCTTCTCTAAAGAAGTTAAATTTGGATATGTAGAGGATGTTTTACCGGAGTCAACAAAGTATCCAATTCCACTCCAAATAACTGGGTCAGAATTGGCAAAAAAATAGTTGCTTAAAATAAGCAGTAAAGTCCCAAAATACTTCCCCATAGGACTAGATATCTAAGCAAATTATTAGTTATTAAACAACATTTGATTATTCTTTTTAAGAAACTTCAAAATAGCAGCCTGAAAAATATCATTTTTGTCGCCTGCCACCATATGTGCGGCATTCTCAATCTCTTCAAATTCTGCATGTTTTACTTTTTCTAGAAAAAAATCCTTATCTTCGTCTGTCAAAACATTACTCAAAGCTCCTCTAATTAATAGAGTTGGTTGTTTTACTTTGCTAGCAGCCAGTTCAAGAGGTTTAAAATACTCCTTACTATTTCTTCCTTCTCTTCCTTCTAAAAATTTAGGATCCCAGTGCCAATAAAACCGGTTATCGTCTTTCTTTCTTAAATTTTTGTTAAGCCCTGACAAGTCTTTAGGCTTTTTTCTATGAGGTAAAAACTTTGAAATGTGATTAGCAGCCTCTTCTAAAGATTCAAATCCATCTTTAGCGGAACTCATAAAGTCTAGAATCTTCTCTGAGCCTTCTTGGTTTGGATAAATGCCGATATCCACCATGATCAAAGTTTTACAAAAACCAGATAATTTTTCGTCACCAACAAATAACAAGGAGGTCATTCCGCCTAAAGAAGCGCCGACTAAATTTGCGGGTTTATTCAAGCTCTTGAGCAATGCTGCTAAATCTTGTTTATGATCTTCGACTCTGTAATTTCCTTTTTCAGACCAAAAGCTATCTCCATGCCCTCTTAAATCATAAGTAATTACATAGAAACCTTTGCTGGAAACTTTTTTAGCTACCTTTTCCCAAGCAAATCTAGTTTGTCCTCCTCCATGAAGAAAAATAACAAGAGGATTTTTTTTATATCCATATGTTGAAGCAGCTAACTCCTGTCCATCAGAGTTTTTAAAAACTTTTTCCATCAAGAGGTTAGATCCACTCAGTAACGAATTCCGAAATATTCATTTCAGGAATTTTTTTTTGCTTTCCTGTAGCCGTACCTACATAAAGATAACCAATTACTTTTTGGTTATCTTTCAATTTTAAATATTTTGAAATTTTTTCGTTTAGAGCAAATACTCCAGTTCGCCACATCCCAGCATAATTGAGAGCATTTAAAGCTAATAAAATATTCTCCGCAGCTGCTACAGTAGAAAACATTTGTTCTATTTCAGGAACTTTGGGATGAATTTTAATCTCTGAAACCAAGATAATAATCATTGGGGCACGAAAGGGAGCGTCTTTATATTTTTGTAGAGTTTCATCGGTAACTCCTTCAATATTTTCCTTAGCATAATCTACAAAAATTGACGATAGTTTTTCCAGTCCCTTTCCGGTAACTTGAATAAATCTTGAAGGTCTTTGCCAGGCATGATCTGGAGCTCTCAAAGCTGCTTGATAAATTGTCTCCATTTCCGCTTTTGAAGGATGAGGCTTTGAAAGTTCTCTGGGAGAATTTCTATTAAGAATGTTTTTTAACGCATCATTCATCTTGCTCTAATCTTCTTTATATCCTGTCATTTTGTCATAAACTTTTACACGGTCTTCATGAACACCGGCTTCAAGAACATCATCACGAAATCTTTTGTAATTGTAAGGATTCATAAGTTTTTTGGTATTAAAGATAAATACTGCTAGCCCCCAAATATTAAATAAAACGCAGATGGTGAAAACCTCAATTCTTATAAGATCCGAAAATAATAAAAACATGGTGACTGAGAGGTATGTCTCTGGCTTTGTTAGAAGCATAGCAATTGCCATTTTTCCCGGAGGTAAGATCATCCAAAGAAGCATCATGATTAATGCAAGTCCAACAAACAAAAGTTCTATTTCGAATCTAGTAACTGCACCCTCAATGATGCCATTTAAAGCAATAAAGCCTAGAAAAAAACAAACTATGGCATGAAATTTATGCTGCATTTTGTCTTCCATGAATAGGTATGCATTTAACTTTCCATTTAAATTTGTCCATGATGGAAGTTTTCTAAAAAAATCATCGAAAATTTCAAATATGCCCAAGCCTAAATAGACTATTGCTTCAACCCAAAGAACTATTTTTAGAGCGAGTGTTAATTCAAAAAGCTCTGTTGAAATCACTTATTCTGAAATAAAAGTTTTAACCAAATACAGTGGTGAACAAGACAGGTCCTGAAATGATCATTGCCCATATTGCTTGAATCAATATCACTAACCATGAGAAAAGAATCCCCATTTGTCTAAAAATGACGTGTCCACCACCAGTTAATGCATAAGCATGCAAAACTCTAGAAAAGACGAATAAATCCCCCAATATGATAATTGCTAAGTCTGGGATCTCGCCAATAATTTCGAGTGCAAAAGATAAAGCAAGAAAAATAAGAGCATATTCAATAAAGTTCCCATGTGCTCTTTGAGCAGCCAATAATTCTTCACTATCCCCAGTACCAAGGCTAATTTCAGTTTTAAGTCTTTGTCTTACAGTAAGAAAAGATAGAATAATTGCAAAAAGACCGAGAGCCCCTGCATAGAACAAACTTATCATTATTAAATGTTAATTGAAGTTATTACTGTTCAACTCAAGGCCTTTAAGATCTCCTTTGTCACGCCATTTTTTCATGAGCTTAAAAAAGTTTAAGGCTCCACCACCGTAAGGATTATTCTGCGGAGATTGCAAAGGCTTCCCTTCATTGTTGTAATAACCAGGCGTACAGCTTTCTTGAAAACTTAACATATCTCTAGAGTTATCTATTATGGTTTTAACCCAATTGTCTTCGCCTTCTTTAGAAGCTTCAACTAGAGTCATATTTTTTTCTTTCATGCTTTTAAGGATATAAGCTAGGTGGATACTTTGCTCATCGAGAGAGTGAGTATAGTTTGCAGTAAAGCCAGCTTGTTGGGGGCCAAAGAAAAAGCTATTTGGAAAACCTCTACTATGCATACCGTGCATTGTGGAAAGACCATCTTTCCATTTATCCATTATTGAAAGACCTTTTCTGCCGTAAATTTCATATCCACTTCTTCGGGTATAGTCAGTGCCAACTTCAAAACCTGTTGCAAAAATAATACAGTCAACTTCATATTCTTTGCCGTCAAAGAAAATTCCTTTTTCTGTGATTTTATCCAAACCTTTACCTTGAGTATCAACTAAGGTTACATTTTCTCGATTGTAAGTGTCTAAGTACTCATCATGGAAACATGGGCGTTTGCAAAATTGTCGGTAATAGGGCTTTAAAGATTCTGCTACGTTTGGATCTTTTACTATCTCTTCAGCTCTGGCTCTGATTTGCTCCATTTTGGCAAAATCTACCATTTCAACTTTATTCGAGATATTTTCCGCCCCAACAAAATTCATGAATTTGTCTGCCATATATGGCTTCAATCCTTTTTTATAAAAATCCTTATTAAAAGGAGCAAGTAAAGCCCAGAAAGCCATTCTAAGTTTAGAAGGTCCAGATGATCTAAATGCAGCTAATATTGTCCTGAAGATTTCAGTCCAACCATCGTTTACTAAATCTTCTCCGCTGAATTCTCCTGCTAGAAATCCTTCAAAGTTAGCTCTTCTTTTTTCGTGCCACCCAGGCTTCATAGAATTAAACCAAGCTTCGTCAGTTTCTCTATTTGCTCTTACGTCTATCGATGAAGGAGTTCTTTGAAAAACATAAAGCTCTTTTGCAGATGCTCCCAAATGCGGAATACACTGTACAGCAGTTGCTCCTGTACCAATAATGGCTACTTTTTTGTCGGAAAGATTTTTCAAGTCTCCATGAGAAGATCCTCCAGTATATTCATAGTCCCAACGACTTGTATGAAAAGTATGTCCTTTGTAGTCATTAATTCCATCGATTGCAGGTAGCTTTGGTCTGTTCAAAGGTCCATTTGAATGAACAACAAAGTTTGCAGTTATTTCATC
>Ga0208390_1000729_pt1 | contig 11899 bp, 10 predicted proteins | sample Knorr_S7_td_Surf_FD_185594 | JGI IMG/M metagenome (GOLD analysis project Ga0208390, IMG submission 185594) | Marine microbial communities from Southern Atlantic Ocean transect - Knorr_S7_td_SurfaceA_ad_6m_LV_A (SPAdes) (version 2) | ecosystem: Environmental > Aquatic > Marine > Oceanic | place...
ATTTTCGTCAGTAGCCTCTTCATTACTGGCAAGTGCTTGCATTTCTTCTGGGTTTAAAGAGGGACTCTCCTCTTCTAACCCTTTTTTATCATCTTGAACGTTGTTCGTTTCTTCTGAGTTATCATTAATTGCATCTTCAATTTTCATAGAAATTAATTCTGCTTTTTGTGACTCCAATAATTTTTTGGCATCATCAGCATGTACATCAATCTTAACTCCTTCAGGAAATCTCACCCCATTAACTTCACTTGCTTCTAATATTTTAAGAGTCATCCAACCTTCTTTTAAGTCTTCAGTTTCATCTGAAATATCACTTTCGATATCTGAATCATTTTCCTCGCCTAATTTATTATCTTTTACATATTTTTTATCAGCAATTTCAGAAAACCTCATTCTCAAGATTTCAACTCTTGCAGAAAAAATACCTAATTTAGTCCCTGTATCTGTATCATCAGTTATTAGAGCCTGTAGCTTAGTACTTAAAGCATCTAGTGGTGTATCAGAGTATTTCTCAATAATTGCGTCTCTTATTCTCATTGTTTCAGGAGCTAGCTTAAGATTTTTTTTCTCAGTAATTTCCTGTAATTTATCATTTTCCATCATTTTTCTCTTCATAATTGATTTTGGCATTCTACTTGCAAATTTCGATCCAGAAAACAAATTTTAAAAATTTTTGTAATATAGGAATTTAAGTTAGGATGCCAAGTTTTACTGAACATTTAGGATTTCATGCTAGCGCTTTACAATTAAGATCTCGTAGAAATGAGATGTTAGCTTCTAATATTGCTAATGCAGCTACACCTAATTTTAAGGCAAGAGATTTAGACTTTGATACTGAGTTAAAACGTATAAATAAAATTGGCAATATTCAAACTACAAATAATTCTCATTTTGCAAGTATCCAAAAGAGAATTGGTAAAGATAGTGTATTTAGACTTCCAATTCATCCAAGTTTGGATGGAAATACCGTAGAAATGGCAGTTGAGCAAATGCAGTTTTCAGAAAACGTTATGCGATATCAAACTACTCTTTCCTTCCTAAATAATAAAATATCTGGACTACGTTCAGCAATAAAAGGTGAATAATGAGTGATATAAAAAACATCTTTGATATCTCAGGAAGAGCAATGTCAGCTCAACTTACTCGTTTAAATACAGTTGCATCCAACCTCGCCAATGCAAATAATGTTTCTGGGTCCATAGATAAAGCCTATAAAGCAATTAAACCTGTATTTGAAACAAAGTTTGCAGATAATTTAAGACAATCAGGACTTGCTAGTGTTGATGCCGTTCAAATAAAAGAAGTAAATAGACTTCCTGAAAAAGTATATATGCCAGAACATCCTCAAGCGAATGAGGAGGGTTTTATATTTAATGCTGCAGTAAATGTAGAAGAAGAATTAGTCGAAATGTTGGAAGCATCAAGACAATATCAAAATAATATAGAAGTTGTCTCAACATTAAGAAATTTAATGATGCGAACAATCAACATGGGAAAATGATTAAAACCTGGAGAAAACAATGTCAACTATAGACCCTAACTCAACAGCTACTCTAAATAAAATTTTAGAGAAGATTGGCGTAAAATCAAATGATGATACTTCTTCTTTAAAGAAAAAGGATACTTTGGGCCAATCGGATTTTTTAAAATTGATGACTACTCAATTACAAAATCAGGACCCTTTTTCTCCAATGGAAAATGGTGACTTTATTGCACAAATGGCACAATTTTCAACTGTAACTGGTATAGCTGAAATGGGCGAAAGTTTAAAAAGTTTATCTAATCAGTTAGGAGAATTTAGAATAGCAACAGCCACTAATTTATTAGGACATTCAGTCCTTGTTCCAGGAAACAAGGTAAGGCCAAATTCTGATGGTGAAATTCATGGTGTCTTAGATCTTCCAAGGGCTTCTAGTGCTACTAATGTAGTTTTTTCTAATTCTGCTGGTGAAACTTTACACTCTATTGATTTAGGATCACAAGCATCTGGTTTAGTAGGTTTCAGTTGGAATAATATACCAGAAGATATTCTCAGTGGTGATAATTTGTTAAAAGTAGAAGCATTTATGAATGGAGAAAATGGAAGATCTGGAGTAACACCTTCAGTATTCGCCGAAGTATTAGCAGCTTCTACTGGAGATGCTAATACTGGTGTGGTTCTTGAAGTTAAAGATTATGGAAATATAAACGCTGCAGATGTAAGAAAATTTAGATCAAATAATCTTTAATATAAAAAAATATATACATAATTGGAGTAAATAAATGTCGTTTTATACAGCACTTACAGGATTGAATGGTTCATCAGCAGATATTTCTGCTACCTCAAATAATATTGCAAACGTTGGAACTACTGGCTTTAAAAGAAGTCGTGCTGAATTTGGTGATATTTTTGCTACTTCACCTTTACAGAATTCATCTTCATCTATTGGTTCTGGTGCAATTCTTAAAGGTGTTAAACAACAGTTCACGCAGGGTAATATTGCATCATCTCTTAATGCTTTAGACTTAGCTATTTCAGGGCAAGGTTTTTTTACATTAAAACCTTCCCTAACATCAGCACAAACTGTTTATACAAGAAATGGATCACTCAATGTTGATAATGACAGATACGTTGTTGATTCTGCTGGACAATATTTAGTTGTTTATCCCGTGAATGAAGACGGTTCTGTTACTGCTAAAGATCTTTTAAGCGCTGTCCCTCTTCAATTACCAATTACATCTGGAGATCCTAAAGCTACAAGTAATATTTCTTTAGGCGTAAATTTACCTGCTACAGCAGAAGTGGTAACATCCAGACCAGAATTTACAAGTGGAGGGTATAATTTTAATCCAAATGATCCAAGTACATTCACTAATTCTACATCAATAACAATTTTTGACGATTTGGGTAATCCAACAATCGCAACTATGTATTTCTGTAAAACACAAGCAGCATCAACGAGTGATCCAACCAATAAATTTGATACAAAACTTGTAATTGGAGATACCATAATTGATCCTGATTTGGTTAGTGCTGTAGATGATACCGGTCAGCAAATCTTTATTGATAAGTTTGGTGCTCAAACAACATCAGTTCCAGACGATAACTATTTTATTGAAGGAAAAGGATCTGCTTTATATAAATTAGACGATCTTCAACAACAGGTTCCCTCTCAAAGTGCGAATATAAAAGGTGCCCAAAGTACTTTTGATTTTGGTGAAGAAGGCGATAAATTAGTTGAAGTTGTTACTGATCCTATGCAATTTAATGCAACAAGAGAGGCTGGCTTAGTAACAGGGAGCAATGTATATTGGGGTAAAAATTTTCTTACCTTAAATGTTGATAATGGTGACCAACCAGTCAATATTGATATACGTCCTGGCCAGTATAATGCAGCACAACTTGCAGCTGAAGTAGAAAGAGCTATCAATGAGGCTTATGGAGATGATAGAAAAATACAAATTGTTAAAAATGTTGATGATGATTTAAATATCAATCTTTTCAAACTTACAGCCGATGGAACCTCAGATGCGTTAGACACACCAATTACAGTAGATCTTTTGGGATCTAGTTATGTTACTGATATTGAAGGGATTTCATTAACTGGTGCATCGCCCGATTTTACAAAAGAACAATTTTTAGCGCATTCTCAAGCTAGAATTAATGCTGCTATGAACAATTATGCAGTTAAAGCATCAACAGATGTAGTTGATAAAGCAACCCAATTAGGAGTTAATACACAACTGTTTGCAAGAAGTGTTGGAAAAGCTGGAAATATTTTAACGCAAACTGAAATAATTCCAATCACTCATAATACGATAGATGGAAGTGGTAATTTAGCTAATTCTTCCAAATTTATGCTTCACTCTTATTTTGGAAATAAACCTGAACTTACTGTTTATGATAGTCAAATTGTAGCTGGTGACAATGGCAGTGGTCAAAGTGCTGTATTTAATGCAGCTGAAAATACGCTGACGTTAACTTTAGCAAATACAACAGGACTTACCGCAAATAGTAAAATTAGAATTGCAGGAAAATTTACTACAGCAGAAGAAGCAATAGGAAATAGTAATTTAAACGGTAGAGAATTTACAATCTCTAATGTTACTACAAATACTATACAAATTAACACAACTGGACTTGGGTTCCCTGATACAGACTTTGTATTAACATCAGGTGTTGCTGCAGACTCGGCTTTAAGTGTTCTTCACTCAAAATCTACTAATGTTGAGGCCTTTTTTGAGGGTGCTGAAAAAGTATATCAAGATGCTCCTATTAATTTCAGTAGTAAAAAAATAGTTGTTAGAGAAATAGGTGATGCAAAACATAGTTATACAAACAAAGAAGTTATAGCAAAAGGTGCAACTAATGGAATTTTTCAATTTGGAAACGGTAGTTTTGGAGGTGTTAATTCTTTAAAAACCCTTAAACTCGAAGCTGCAGATGTATCAACTTCAACTGATTGGGTGGATGAAAAAAATCCACCAATAAAAGTAAATTATGATACCGTAAACCAAAGGCTTAGTTTTGTAGTTGATAGAACAGTTCTTGGAACAGGTACGAATAGTAATTTTAATTCATTTACCGTTTTTGGTTCTTCTTTAGCAACAAGTACAAATAATTTAGGTGTACCCTCACAAAATGATGCATCCGAAGTATTGATCAGAGGTGGTGAGGTTCTATTTACCAATACATTTGTAGCTGATGGTGAAGAAATACAATTAAACGATAAGAGATATGGAATAAAAGTAAATTATAATAGTGATACAAAAGACTTTACATTTGCCTCTGGTACAACTGGTGAAGCAATTGCTGCTAATGGTGCTTTAGGAGTTACTGAAACTCAAAAAGCATCAAATATTGAGGTTGGAAGGTATTTATTATCAACTTCTGATGGGAGTGTAGTTGACGTAACTGATCATTTTGGTGGAAATAATGATCTAATGGGAGTTGGAATCACAAAATCTGATGCTGTATTCACAGCTGGTAGAGGAATTGCTGCATCTGCAGCACAAGTTGTTGGAGCAGCAGCCAAAGAAAAACTGACAGAAGTTTTTCGACTATCAAGTATAGGTGGTGAAAATATATTTAATGTGTCAGTTAATGGTATTAATGGTGTTATAGAAGTTCCACCTGGTTTTTATGTGGGGTCTACTTTAGCAGAAGCACTACAGGAAAGAATCAATCAGATAGCTGATCCAACAACAGGTGAAACCGTTGGTGGAGTGGTTGTTAAATATGATCCAAATCAGAATAACTTTACATTTACGACTGGAACAACTGGAGATTCTTCAACTATCAAGGTTAAAGGGACCACACGTTTAGGTTTGGATGACGTTCCTTTGGGTGTAGGAAATGTTCCTAAAATATTTAATTTAGTTCAAGCAACAAACTCTGACGGAATTGCATTATTCGTTGATGCTAGTGGAAATGTGGTTGAAACACCCCCAGAAAATCTAGTTGAAGGCTATTTTCCTTTATATATTGATGAAGGAGAATTAACTTTTGACAAAAGTGGTAAATTAGTTAGTCCAAAAGAAAAGGTACATTATGAGAAGCAACAAGAAGGTTTTTCAATTTCTCTAGATATTGACTTTGGAGCTTCTACTCAGTTTGCACAACCATTCTCTGTTTTATCTGTCGATCAAGATGGCTTTACTTCAGGAAGACTAGATGGTCTAGAAATTGATGCTGCTGGAACAATTAGAGCTAACTATACAAATGGACAAAACAATCCACTAGGGAAAATAGTTCTTGCAAATTTCAACAACCAAAATGGTTTGAAACAAATAGGTAATGCCACCTATGTGGAAACAGCTGTATCTGGATCACCACAAGTTGGTGAAGCTGGTGCAGAAGGTTTTGGAAATATTCTTTCAGGTTCATTAGAAAGATCAAACGTAGACATTACCGAAGAGCTTGTAAACCTAATCACTGCACAGCGAAACTTCCAAGCATCTGCAAAAGCAATTGAAACAACAACTACACTAACTCAAACAATTATTAATATCAGACAGTAGCATTAATTATTTAAAGAGAATTTTGAGGAGACTTTTTTATGGATAGAATGATCCACACAGCATTAAATACCTTAAATAATCTTTATATGAATAGAGCTGTTAAATCTCAAAATTTATCCAATCTAAATGTGCCAGGATTTAGAAGAGATATGGGAACTACTTTTTCTTCAGGTTTCTTGACTGAAGATAAAAGATTTGATGCAAGAATTTTTGCCCTTCATGAAGGTGCAAATGTTTTTTCAGCTAATCCGGGCAATCTTTCTGAAACAGGCCTCGAAACTGACGTAGCAATAAGAGGTAGTGGTTTTTTTATGATACAGCCTGATACAGGTGGCCCAGCTTTATCTAGACGAGGTGATTTTGAAGTATCAAATCTTGGTGAACTAACAGATGGCGCAGGTGCAAAAATATTAGATAATAATTTAAATCCAATTAATATCCCTCCAAATAGGAGAATTATTGTTTCGGAGAATGGAGATTTATTTATAGAACCTTTAGGTGAACCGGAAGGAACTAGGGTTTTGGCTGCAACTATAGGATTAACTAGTGGTTCAGAAGAGCCTCTGCATAAAGACACTGATGGTGAAATCCGATTAGTTGCTGGTGGAATTCCTGCAGCTGACCAAAATGTAGTTCTTGCACAAGGTTTTATTGAAAATAGTAATGTGAATGCTATTGAAGAACTTGTAGACACCTTAAGTCAACAAAGATTATTTGAAGTAAATGTGAAATTTATCTCACTATCTGAGCAAATAGATGAAGGTGGTGCTAGTATTATGAGGTTACCTCAATAGTATTGGCATGAGCCTTGCACATCTCTCTTGAATTTAATTTAAGAGAGGTAAAAAATGTCAAGTAGTTCTATGCATGTTGCAAAAACTGGTTTGAATGCACATCAAACTAAAATGCAAGTAATTGCAAACAATTTATCAAATGTAAATACAAGCGGATTTAAAAGAGATAGAGCTAATTTTGAGTCATTACTTTACCAAATAAAAAGAGCTAGTGGTGAACAAACTTCTGTTGATACAAACCTTACATCAGCATTTGCTGTAGGAACAGGTGTTAGAGTAAATAATACCCAAAAGGTTTATACACAAGGGAGTTTAATAAATACCGATAACGCTTTAGATATGGCCATTGATGGAGCTGGCTTTTTTCAAGTTTTGCTGCCTGATGGAAGAATTGGTTTCACACGAAATGGTGCTTTTACAAGAAACCAAGATGGAGTTCTTACCACACCAAGTGGTTATGTTTTACAGCCTGAAATAGCAATTCCAGAAAGCGTAACACAAATTAATGTATCCTCTGATGGAATTGTTAGTGTTCAAGTTGCAGGTCAGGTTGCAGCTGAAGAAGTAGGACAGATTACTCTTGCTGATTTTGCAAATCGTGCTGGGCTACAACCTATTGGCGAAAATTTTGTAGTAGAAACAAATGCAAGCGGTGCTGCTGCAGTTGGTAACCCAAGGGATGGTGGTTTTGGAAAACTAGTCCAAGGTTCTTTAGAAGGATCAAATGTTAATGTTGTTCAAGAATTAGTGGATATGATTGAAACACAAAGAGCTTATGAAGTTTCTTCTAAATCAATTTCTGCATCTGATGAAATGATGAGATTTATTGCTCAAAACTTATAATCCAAAATAAAAAAAATGATAAAAAAAATTAAAAATAAAATTTCATTTTCAATAATTGCTTCAATAATGCTAGCAAGTTGTGCAAGTCATGTAGAAGATAGAGCTTCAATTGATTTTGAACCTATAATTCCTGAAAATATGAATTTACCAAATCAAAATTCTAATTCAGGAGGTATATACAATGAGTCAGGTGGAGGCTTATTTGCTACTGATAGAAGAGCAGGTCAAGTTGGAGATATTTTAACAGTGGCTCTTAGTGAAGATTTTACTGCCTCTAAATCCCAATCTGCTACAAGTGCAAAATCAGATTCATTTAAGGTTGATTTACCAAATTTATTAGATCCAGGTGGAGACCAGGCTTTATTAGATAGTGGAGCTGAAACAGCATTTTCTGGATCTGGATCAGCTGCACAAACTAATTCTTTACGTGGTGAAATCTCAGTTACCGTAATGAGAGTTTTTTCTAATGGCAATATGGAGATAATGGGACAGAAAAAATTACATCTTAATAATGGTAATGAATATGTCAGATTAAGTGGTATGATAAGACCTCAAGATATTTCAGCAAATAATGTAGTTCAATCTAGCCGTATAGCAAATGCCAAAATAGCTTACCTTGGTGTTGGGGATATAGCAGATACTGGACAAAAAGGTTGGTTAAGTCGAGCATTATCGAGTATTTCACCACTTTAAACACAAGGGGTACATAATGGTTAAATGGTTTTCTTTAATAATAATCTCTCTTCAGATTAGCTTTGTTCACTCTTTTGGATATTGTGACAGGCTAAAGGACTTAACTTCAATTGCAGGAATACGCTCTAATCAGTTAGTTGGTTATGGAATTGTAGTAGGTTTAAATGGGACAGGGGATGGAAATATTGGACTTACTTTGCAGTCAATGCAATCGATGGTTTCAAGGTTTGGCCTAGTAACCGATACTGCCGGATTAAATGGAGCAAATACTGCAGCTGTTATGGTTACTGCTGATATGTCAGCTTTTTCTAAACCAGGACAAACACTTGATATAACAGTATCCACTCTCGGAAAAGCCAGCTCCCTAAGAGGCGGTACTCTCTTGATGACACCCCTACTTGGTGCCGATGGTGAAACTTATGCGATAGCCCAAGGTAATTTAGTTGTTGGGGGTCTAGGAGTAACTGGCCAAGATGGTTCATCAGTAGTTGTAAACATACCAACTGTAGGTAGAGTTCCAAGAGGAGCTACCGTTGAAAAATTAGTAGAAACACCCTTCTTAAAATCTGACAATATTATTTTGAACCTCCATCAAGGTGATTTCAGTACTTCCTTAGAAGTATCCAACGCTATAAACGAGATTTTTGGACCAGATGTATCTGTACCATTAGATGCATCGTCAATAAAAGTAAGATCACCAAAAGATCCAGCCCAAAAAGTTGCGTTTGTAAGTCTACTAGAAAATATTGAAATAGAACCCTCTAGACCTAAAGCAAAGGTCATAGTTAATGCAAGAACTGGTACTATTGTAATAGGAGGAGATGTTAGAGTTACTCCTGCAGTTGTTACGCATGGTTCCATGACAGTTCGGGTCAATGAAGATCAAAATGTAAATCAAAACAATAATATAGCAATGAATTCTGATCAAGTCGTAGTAACTCCTGGAGATGCGACAGTAACACCAGACACTGAAATTGATGTAGATGAAGAAGTTGCTAAAGCATTTATTTTTGATCCTGGCGTTGAATTATCTGAAATTGTGGAATCCATAAATGCTGTAGGTGCAAGTGCATCGGACCTAGTAGCCATACTTGAAGCCCTTAGAGAGGCTGGTTCATTGAGAGCAGAATTAATAATTATTTGAGGTGAATCATGTCAAATATTAATAATACTAATATACAAAATCAAACTGCTTTCTCTTTATATGAAAGGAACCAAAAAGACTTACAACTCACTCAAGTTGCAGAGGAGTTTGAAGCTCTTTTTGTTTCACAAATGCTAAAACAAGCTCATAAGAGTAAATTAGCTGAAGGTATTTTTGATAGTTCATCTCAAAAAACTTATCAGTCTCTCTTAGATCAGGAGTGGAGTAGAAAATTATCAAATAATGCCAGTTTTGGTATTGCTGAAGCTATAAAGCTACAATTTAAAAATCATATGAATGCCTTAGAAACAAAGTCAGATGTCTAGTCTATTTGATATTGGTAAAAGTGGATTACAGTCTTATCGTCAATCTCTGGCGGTAACAGGACAAAACATAGCCAATATTAACACTGATGGATATAAAAGACGTGAAGCTAATTTAGAAGAAATCACTGCAAGCCAGGGTGGTATTACTGGTATAGCTAACCAGTCCGGGTTAGGTGTAAGAATAGAAGCAATAAGAAGATCCTTTGATGCCTACTTAGTTGATAGGAATAGAAGCGCGAATTCTTATTTTGAAGCTGAAAGTTCCTTTCTCAATAAATTAAAAGAACTAGAAGATATGATGCTACCCACTGACTCTAATTTGGGTATAGTGATGGGAAGATTTTTTAATTCTTTACAGGAAGTTGCCGCATCACCTGGTGATGTCGCTCCAAGAACTGTGGCTATAGAAATGGGTGACTTGATGGCAAATACTTTCAAGTCAACAGCACAAGTTGTTGAAGATGTTAAAAAAGGTATATTTAAGCAAGCAGATATTGATATCTCATCTATAAATACTTTGAGCAATGAATTAGCGAATATAAATAAAAAACTTTTGGCTGCAAGTGGATCTAGTAATAATTCCCTACTTGATAATCGAGATGTAGTTATAAACGAAATTAGTAAATTGATAGAGGTTACAACTGACTTAGATACGAGAGGTACAGCAACTGTCAGATTGGGTAAATCCCAAAATGGACCGATACTAGTTTCTAATACTACTAGTAATAGAATGACAGTTGAGGAAAATCTTGGTTCATTATCTTTTTCTATTTTTAGTGGTGGAAAAAATACACCAACTTCCCAAATTGTAAATGGAAGCTTGAGAGGCTTAAGTGATGCCTACAGAATGAGCCATACGACACTTGGTGATTTAGATGAAATGGCATTTGTATTCTCAAACACATTAAATGCTCAACATAAAGAAGGACTTGATTTAAAGGGATTAAAAGGAACTAATCTATTTATATCAAAAGGATTTGAATTAAGCCAAGGAATGGCAAATTTGGGCACATTTTCAGCAGAATTAGAAATATTAGACATTCAAAAGGTTATTCCAACAAACATTACTATTAGATATGATTCTCAAAATGAGGTCTGGAATGCTTTCGATGAGATAGGTACAAATTTAGGATCAGGAACGAACAGTATTAATCTTTCTGGTATGAGAATTAATTTCTCTGGTTCACCTAGAAATGGAGATGAACTTTTTGTATTACCATCAGAAGGATATGCGAAAAATTTAGAATTTTCACTTAAAAGTGGAGATCAAATAGCAGCTGCTGCATCTAATTTAGTTTTTTCTGATGTCAAAAATAACTCTAATGTTGAACTAATTATTGAAAAAACTACCCCTACTCAAAATACACTTAATGTAATAGAAAAAGTTTTATCAAATTCTATGAGCTCAGTTGGAGCCTCTAATTTTGTCCGGAATGGGGCAATTGCATATATTCCGGCAAACAGTTCAGCTACTGAAATAGTAAGTCTCACTCAGCAAGCACAACTTACTTTTTCAATTCCCGAGCAAGAACTAAAAAATGCATCTTCTCTTAAAGTTAGTATTGATGGAGGTGCAACACATATTTTTGATATTTCATTTGCCACTAATATGCCTGGAGAAACTGGATCATGGAAAGATATTGAAGAAATATCTGATTTTGAGACCGGATTAATTGAGTATCTTGATGCAAATGCCTCAGATAGTCTTGCTTCCATAGTTAAAGAAGGAATGATATCGGAAGAAATTGGAGAGAAGCTTGAAAAAGCAATATCAGACTTCAAAGTAGGTTTTAAGGCTTAGATCTTAATGGCAAACCTTAAAGATATACGTGACCGAATTAAGTCTGTCAAGAGCATACAGAAGGTTACAAAGGCGATGAAAATGGTTGCTGCTGCCAAAATGAGAAAAGCGCAAGAGCGAATGGAACAAGCACGTCCATATTCGAATTCACTATCCGAAATCATTGAACATCTTTTACCGGATACAGATAGAGAATCTCTTACACTCTTACAGGTTCGTGAAATAAAACGGAAAGCTTATGTTGTAGTGTCTGCAGACCGAGGTCTAGCGGGAGCATTTAACACCAATCTCTTAAAAA
>Ga0208390_1000731_pt1 | contig 11873 bp, 11 predicted proteins | sample Knorr_S7_td_Surf_FD_185594 | JGI IMG/M metagenome (GOLD analysis project Ga0208390, IMG submission 185594) | Marine microbial communities from Southern Atlantic Ocean transect - Knorr_S7_td_SurfaceA_ad_6m_LV_A (SPAdes) (version 2) | ecosystem: Environmental > Aquatic > Marine > Oceanic | place...
TTCACCTACGGTCGCAAAAATATAGTCACTGTGCTGTTCTGGCACAAAATCTCCTTTAGTTTGAGCTCCTTTTAAAAAACCTTCGCCAAAAAACCCCCCAGATTTAAAAGCAAGTTGAGATTGATTTGTATTATATCCAATTCCTCTTTTATCTTCTTTAATACCTAATACTATATCAAATCTATCACGGTGTCTTTGTTCAAAAACTTCATTAAAAATAAAATCAATACTTAAAATAAACACTAATGACAAAATTCCAAATAATAAAATTTTTCCTACAAATAATTTTCTATAAACATAAATGAGTATGGTTGAAATAAGTAGTATCGATATAATTAATAAAATATTTTCTTTTCCAAATACAATGGTAGAAATAAATAAAAGGGTAAGCCATATAAAAATATTCATGTATATACTTGGTAAACCAATTACATATAAAACAAAAAAGAAGCTAAAATATATTAATGCGGTACCTGGATCAGGCTGAATTATTAGAAGAAAAATTGGCATTAAAATAATTAAAAAACTATAAAATTGAATACTTTTTCTTTTCAGGTCAGAGTGTACATTACTCAAATATTTTGCTAAAGCTAAAGCAGTTATTGGCTTCATAAACTCAGAAGGTTGGAGACTAAACCCCATTAAAGAAAACCAAGATTTTGCTCCTTTTACTTCATTTCCAAAAATTAGCACGGCAACTAATAATATAATACCTAGTAGATAAATTATACTTGAGTACCTGAAAAAAAATCTATCATCTGAGACAAGAATAAATAAAAAAATGAATAATGATATCAAAGCAAAAATTAATTGTTTTCCAAAGGGGGTTTTAAGTGAAAAAAAACTCATATTATCAAAATAGGTGGATGAGTAAATATTAATTAACCCAATTATAACTAAAAAGCTTACAATTATAATTGAAACAAAATCAAATTTCTTAATACTTATTATACTATTCATTTATAGTAAAATTTTCATATAAGTATGGTTTCAAATATTCTTCCTTTAAATTGCCATTTAAAATATAGTCCTCAAGCCACTTTCTCTCAACATTTTTTTTAAGATATTTTTCAGCTATTAGACTAGATATTGGAGCTGCCCATCTTGTTCCCCAATACCCATTTTCTATAAAAACACATATTGCAATCTTTGGATCTTCAGCAGGTGCAAAACCAATAAAAATTGAATGATCTGTGAGTTGTTTTCTCTGACCATTAATTTTTATAAAATTTTCAGCAGTTCCAGTTTTACCAGCAAAAGTTATTCCTTTAATTTTAGAATTTTGAGCTGTACCTTTTTCAACTACATCAATCATGCCTTTAATAATTGGATCAAAGTGTTTTTTTGAAATTAAAGTTTCTTTAATATTTTTATAATTTTTATCAATTGAATCATTTTGAATATTTTTAACAAAATGAGGCTGTATGAACCAACCTTTATTTGCGATAATAGCTGCAAAATTTGCTAATTGAATGGGTGTTGTAAGGACTTCGCCCTGTCCAATAGAATTCGAGATTGTAGTTGATGCTCTCCATGAATTATTGTACCATCTATTATAATAGTTAGAGCTAGGAATAAACCCTTTTTTTCCTGTTGGATGATCATACCCTAAATAGTTTCCAAACCCAAATGATGTTACATAATCTTTCCATTTATCTAATCCAATTGATGAGTTTTCATAATTTTCAATAATTTCTTTATAAGTTTTTGCAAAATATGTGTTACAAGAAGTATATATAGCATTATTCAAATTAGTATATGTTTCTTCATTGGTATGACATTTCATAAAAGCATTTTTAGCATAAAAATGACCACCATTACATCTAAATAAAGTTTCTTCTTGAATTACATTTTCTTCCAATCCAATTAATGCATTAATTATTTTAAAAGTTGATCCAGGGGGGTATTGCCCCTGAAGTCCTCTCTCAAACAAAGGTTTGCCAATACTATCTAAATTCAAATTATTATAATTTTCAGATCTATCTCTTCCTACCAATAAATTTGGATCGTAACCAGGAGAATTAACTAATGCCAAGATTTCTCCGGAACTTGGTTCAATAGCAATTATACTTCCAAATTTATTTTTCATTAATGAATCGCCATAAACTTGAAGATCAATATCTAAAGTAACATCAATATTTTTTGCTGGAATGAGTATGCTATCATAGTTTCCATTATTATATTTTCCGATAATTCTATTGTATTTATCCTTTTGAAAATATTTTACGCCTTTTTTCCCTCTCAAAATTTTTTCATAAGATTTTTCTAAGCCTTGTCTTCCAATCATTTCACCTGCTCTGTAATATGGATTATTATCAATCTCAAAAGTATTTACTTCACTTACATATCCAAAAAGGTTTGATGCTGTTTGAAAATTATATTTCCTTTTAGATTTTTTTTGAATAAAAAAACCACTAAATTTCCATAGTTTCTCTTGAATAATAGCATACTCATTTTTTGTGATTCCAGATATAAATATTGAAGGTTTTATTAAAGAATATGTTTTTGCCTTATTAAGTCTTCTCAGAAAATCTCTACTAGTTATATTAAGTTCCTTGGAAATTGACAAGCTATCTGAAATCTCAATATCTTTTGGAATAACCATCAAGTCATAATATGGCTCATTATATACAATCAATTTTTTATTTCTATCATATATATATCCTCTTTCAGGAAAATCATATACTTTTTGAACTGAGGCTCTTTCTAAAATTTGAGAAGAGTTATTATTAATAATTTGAAGATCAAAGAGTTTAATTATCAGTAAACCCGAGATAATTAAAACTATTATTTGAAAAAGTTTATCACGCATTTTTTCTAAAAAAAATTAATAATAAAAAATATGAAAAGATTATTGAAATAATCGAACTAATTAAAGTCTTGTTAAAAATCACATCAAAATTTTGTAAAGAAAAAATTTCAACTGAATTCAAAATCAATTGGTGAATAAAAAACATTAGTATTAGGTAGCTGATTTGTTGATATAAACTTGTTCCGCTAATATATTCAGATGTTTTTCTCACCTTGTTAACGTCAAAGTTTCCAAAAGCAAATTTAAGAATGTAGGGTTTGATCAAAATTGATATTAACAGAGAAAATGTAATTATTCCAAATGAGTTAGAAAAAAAATCTATGACAAAACCATAAATAAATGTAATAATATAAGCAAGACTCTTATTAAAATTTAAAGGAAATACTATTATAAATATTAGATAAATATTTACCGTATTTCCAAAAATCAAAAAATTGTTAAATATTATAAATTGAGATAATGATAAAATTATAAATCTAAAAAATAGGAGTTGATTTATACTATTCATTTAAGTTTTTTAAATCGTTAAACTCTCCTCTAAAATCATTTTTTACAACATAAACATTTCTTAGAGAACCAAAATCTTCAAATAATTTTACAGAAATTTCATAATAATTTGTTGATTCTGGTAACTTAAAATCGGATATAACTCCAATAGGTATATTTCTAGGAAAAATAGAAGACATTCCACCTGATATTATTGTGTCTCCAATAGAAATATTAGCACTTTTTGGAATATCCTCTAACTCCATTATTTGATGATTGATAACAGTCCAATATAATGATCCAAAATGTTGACTCTTTTTTAATACTGCATTGATTTTAAGTTGTGAATTTAAAATTGAAATTCCAGTTGCAAATCTATCGGATACATTATTGATAACGCCAATAACTCCTCGATTGGTTATTATTCCATCGTCAATTTCAATATTGTGAAAGCTTCCTTTATCAATAGTAATAAAATTCTTTGAAAATTTTATACTATTAGAAATAACTTTTGATGGAATATAACGATAATTATTTTCTGTAATAATTGAGTCATAGTCATACTCATTATTATAGTTATTTTTTAGAAACGAATTTTCAATGACTAATTTTTGATTTATTTTAACTAGGTCAAAATATTCAAATAATTCTGTTTTAATTTCATTAATTGAATTAAGTAAGGAGTTAGAAAATAAATTTATTTTAGATCCATGGTAGTAGTTTCGGCTAAAAATTTGGGATATAGAAATAGAAATTAAAATTAAAAAAATTATAGAGTTTATATTTTTAATTATAAAATCAACAAAGTTTCGCATTAAATTATTTTACTAAAACACTTTTGTAGCGTTCAATATTTTTTAAAGTAATACCAGTCCCTCTAACAACGGCTCTTAGAGGATCCTCAGCAATAAAAACGGGAAGATCAGTCTTTTTTGAAATTCTTTTATCAAGCCCGCGTAACATAGAACCGCCACCAGCTAAATAAATACCTGTATTATAAATATCTGCCGCTAGCTCTGGGGGTGTTTGAGATAGTGTTTCCATGACAGATTCTTCAATTCTAATTATTGATTTATCTAAAGCTTTTGCTATTTCTCTGTAACCAATAGAAATTTCTTTAGGTTTTCCTGAAAGGAGGTCTCTGCCCTGGACTAACATATCATCAGGTGGATTATCTAATTCATCTAAAGCTGATCCAATATTAATTTTAATTTTTTCTGCAGTTCGATCACCTATTGACAGGTTATGTTGAGTTCTCATGTAATAGACAATATCTTCAGTAAAAACATCACCTGCAATTTTAACACTTTTATCACAAACAATTCCTGCTAATGCAATAACTGCAATTTCTGTTGTTCCACCACCAATATCAATTATCATGTTTCCCTTTGGCTGCATAATATCAACGCCAATTCCAATAGCAGCTGCCATTGGTTCATGAATAAGATAAACTTCCTTTCCATTAACTCTTTCAGCAGATTCTTTTACAGCTCTCATTTCAACCTCAGTTATTCCTGAGGGGATACAAATAACCATTTTTAAGGAAGGTGAATAGAATTTTTTATTTAGATTAGGTATACTTTTAATTAATTGACCAATCATTTGTTCAGAAGCGTTAAAATCAGCTATTACACCATCTTTTAATGGACGAATTGTTTTTATATTTTCATGAGTTTTTCCGTGCATTAAATTTGCTTCTTTACCAACAGCAATTATCTTGCTTGACTTTTGATCAATAGCAACTATAGATGGACTATCAACAACAACTTTATCATTATGAATGATTAAAGTGTTTGCAGTCCCTAAGTCAATAGCAATTGATTCAGTCCAAAAGTCAAAAAAACTCATACGTTAATGCTTGTCAGTAAAGTTAGTAAATTAATGTTTAAAGTGTCTATTTCCAGTGAAAACCATAGATATGTCATTTTCATTACAATAATCTATAGATAAGTTGTCTTTAATTGATCCACCTGGTTGAATGATAGAACGTATTCCTTCCTTCGATGCAATTTCTACACAATCAGGGAAAGGGAAGAAAGCATCACTTGCCATGACACAATTATTTAAATTAAATTTAAATTTTTTTGCTTTTTTAATAGCTTGATTCAATGCATCGATTCTAGATGTTTGGCCTGTTCCTGAGGAAATTAATTGACTGTTTTTTGCTAGAACAATTGTATTTGATTTTGTATGTTTGGAGACTTTGGATGCAAATAATAAATCTTGAATTTCTTGATTACTAGGTTTTTTTTCAGTAACATAGTCTAAATCATCTTCCAAATCAGTAATATTATCTCTATCCTGAACTAGCATACCATTTAGACATGTTCTTACTGTTTTATTATCAAATTCAATATTTTTAATTTTTAGAATAATTCTATTTTTCTTGGTTTTTAGAATATTTAATGCATTAATTGAGTAAGATGGAGCCATAATAACTTCAAAGAATAAGCTATTCATTTCATTTGCAGCGCTTACATCAATCTCCATGTTTGTAATTAGAACTCCTCCAAAAGCTGAAATAGGATCACCAGCTAAAGCACATTTATATGCTTCTAAAACTGAATTTCTCTTAGCTAAACCACATGCATTGTTATGCTTAAGTATTGCAAAGGTCGTATCATTATCCCAAAATTCCTTTATTAAATTATATGCTGCATCAATATCAAGTAAATTGTTATATGACAATTCTTTGCCATTTAATTTTTCAAAAATTGAATCAAATTCACCAATAAAACTTCCTTTTTGGTGAGGGTTCTCACCATATCTTAATTCATAACTTTTTTCAATTGAACCTTTTTCAAAATATTGATTAATAAAATTGTCATAGTTGGATGATATTTTAAACGCTTTAGCAGCATATTTTTTCTTTTTTTCTAAAGAAAATAAACCACTATTTAATCTAAGATCTTCTAGAAATTCATCATACTGATTAATTGAAGAAACGCAAACTACATTTTTGAAATTTTTTGCTGCAGCGCGAATTAATGAAATGCCACCAATATCAATTTTTTCAATAATTTCATCATGAGATTTAGCATCGTTTACAGTATTTTCAAAAGGATACAAATCAACGATTACAAAATCTATTGATTTTATATTGTATTTCTTTTTTTCATTTGTGTCGCTTTCATTTTCTCTTCTATATAATATTCCACCAAAAATTTTTGGGTGGAGGGTTTTTACCCTTCCTCCAAAAATTGAAGGATAATCAGTTAAATTTTCAACTTTTTCTATTTCAAAACCCAATTCAGAAAGATATTTTTCTGTTCCACCTGTGGAAATAATTTGGATATTTAAATATTTAAATTTTTTTGCAATTTTTTCGATATTCTTTTTATTGTAAACAGAAATTAGTGCTGATTTCACCAAATTATTTTTCATATAATGTTTAAAAAGTAAATGTAAAATATTTAAAAAAAAAAGCTACATAACTGTAGCTTTTTTTTAAATAATCAATTAAAACAATTACATCATTCCTGGCATTCCACCACCACCCATTGGGGGCGCTGCAGGAGGGTTTTCTTCTTTAATATCAACAAGAGCACACTCAGTCGTTAAAATCATGCCAGCAACAGAGGCAGCATTTTCTAGAGCAACTCTTGTTACCTTTTTAGGATCAATAATTCCTGATTCAAATAAATCAACATAATTTTCCGACTTAGCATCATAACCAAACCCACCTTTTCCTTCAATTATTTTGGCTACAACTACAGAACCTTCACCACCAGCATTTTCAACTATTGTTCTTACAGGAGCTTCTAAAGCTCTAGAAATAATTTGTATGCCAGTTAGTTCATCGTCATTTGAAGCTTTGATTTTGTCTAATTCTTTTCTAGATCTTATCAAGGCTACCCCGCCTCCAGCTACAATTCCTTCTTCAACAGCAGCTCTAGTTGCATGTAATGCATCATCTACTCTATCCTTCTTTTCTTTCATTTCGACTTCAGATGCAGCACCAACATATAAAACAGCAACACCACCAGCTAATTTTGCAAGTCTTTCTTGAAGCTTTTCTTTGTCATAGTCAGAGGTTGTGGTCTCAATTTGAGATTTAATTTGGTTAACTCTTTCGTCAATGGATTTTTTTTCTCCAGCACCATTAACAATAGTTGTATTATCTTTATCAATGGTAACTCTTTCTGCAGTTCCGAGCATTTCAATTGTAGTATTTTCTATGTTAAAACCTCGTTCTTCAGAGATAACTGTTCCACCAGTAAGTATTGCAATATCTTCAAGCATTGCTTTTCTTCGGTCTCCAAAACCAGGGGCTTTTACAGCAGCTATTTTTAGAGCTCCCCTTAATTTATTTACTACTAGAGTTGCTAATGCCTCACCATCAACATCCTCAGCAATTACTAACAACGGTTTTCCACTTTGTGCAACAGGTTCTAAAATTGGTAGAAGATCTTTCATTGCAGATATCTTTTTATCATATAATAGGATGTAAGGATTTTCAAGATCTGATTCCATTTTTTCACTATTAGTAACAAAATAAGGAGAAAGATAGCCTCTGTCAAATTGCATGCCTTCAACAACATCTACATAAGTATCTGTACCCTTCGCTTCTTCCACTGTAATTACACCTTCTTTACCAACTTTTTCGAAAGCTTCGGTTATTAAATCTCCAATTGAGTTATCATTATTGGCAGAAATTGAAGCAATTTGTTGAATTTTTTCAGAGGAATTTCCAACAGTCTTTGCAGATTTATTTAAATCTTCAACTATTTTTCCTACGGCCTTGTCTAAACCCCTTTTTAGGTCCATTGGGTTTGCACCAGCAGTAACATTTTTAAGCCCTTCTGTAACAATTGATTGTGCCAAAATTGTTGCAGTGGTTGTACCATCTCCTGCTAAATCGTTTGTTTTTGATGCAACCTCTTTTACCATCTGAGCCCCCATATTCTCTAATGCATCTTCTAATTCAATTTCCTTTGCAACTGTTACACCATCTTTGGTGACTTGTGGACCACCAAAGGATTTACCAATAATTACGTTTCTGCCTTTAGGTCCAAGAGTAACCTTAACTGCGTTAGCAAGTGCATCAACTCCTCTTTTTAAACCTTCTCTTGCTTGAATATCAAATTGTATTTTTTTTGCCATTTTATAAATTTTTTAATTATTAAACTATTGCTAGAATGTCACTTTCTTTCATTATCAAATAGTCTTTACCTTCGTACTTCAACTCAGTTCCAGAATATTTACCATATAATACAGTTTCCCCAACTTTAAGAGAGATAGGGTTTTCTTTTGTTCCAGCACCTACAGCAACTACATTACCTTTTTGAGGTTTTTCTTTTGCTGTATCAGGAATAATGATTCCGGAGGCTGTTTTTGTTTCAGCTTCAAGAGGTTCAACTAGAACTCTGTCTGCTAATGGTTTGATCTTCAATTTGCTCATATTTTTAATTTTTTACTTTTACTAAGATTCATCAATCATGCCAAAAGAAAATTTATGTCAAATTGTAATTATAATAGAAAATTTAAATGACATCATGGCATAAAATTAGTTTTACTCAGACTCATTTTGAGAATCATCATTTTCTAGAATTTCTTCAATTTCAAAATCACTATTATTGTTTATAAGTTCGGAATCAGAGTTTTGATCACCGGAATTTAATGTAATATTTGAAAACAAAATTAATAGAAGAAGAGCTCCAGCAAGAAACCAAGTACTGTTATCGAGAAAGTCAGTAGTTTTTTTAACCCCACCCATTTTCTGGGAATCACCCCCAAAACTTGAAGACAACCCTCCTCCTTTTGGATTTTGAACCATTATCACTAATATCAAAAGAAATGATAAAATAATTATAGAAAATAATATTATTGTAAAAATACTATTCATTATTCAACCTATTTTTAATAAATTTTATTTGGTCTGCAAATAAACTGATTTTTTCTGGATATTTCAAACTTAAAATTTTATATGCTTTCAATGCTTTTTTTAATTTATTTTGTTTCAAATATATTTTTGCCAAAGTTTCAGTCATAAAATCTTCTTCATTTATAGAACTTTCAACGTTTCTAGTCTTAATTTTTAAATCATTAATAAATTTTTTATCTAATCCTAAAAAAATAGAATTTTTATTATTTTCTGTTGATTTAGTTTTCAAAACCCATTCAACAAATGAGTGTTTAGTATTTGATTTTAATTTATCGATATCGTTGACTATTTCTTTGATTTCTTGGGCATTAATTTTTTTTTGATTATTTAAAATATTGTAAATGTATTCTCTATCAATAAAGTTTAATGAAAATGCTTTCAAACTTCTGCCATAATTAACTGTATTATTATTCTTTGAAATTAATATGTTGATGACATGTGGAGCAACAAAGTAAGGGTACTTTTTTGATAATTTTAAAAAATGTTTGTGACTATTTTTTTTTATTTTGTATGGATTAATCAGTCCACTCAAAAGAATTCTTTTATCAATTTCTACCATTTTGCTAAAGATGCATTAAAAATATCTTGTGTCAATCTTTCAAAAATAATTTCGTGAGCTTCATTTTTAATTGATATCAATTGTTGTTCAGCTGGAAAATCAAAGAAAAAAGAAAATCTTCTTTCAAAATTATCTTCTTCTTTTTTAAAGTTTGTATAGTTAATATTGACAGAGATTGTTAATCTATTTTGTGCAGCATTTAAATCTGCAGTTGAAGTCATAGGACTTACTCTATATTCAATTATTTCTCCTTCATACAGTAAATCTCCATTACTTTGTACAAGTTGTAGATTTGTTTGATTTTCTAAAATATTCTGAAGAGCTAATGTTAGATCTCTGTCTAAGCCGGGTTCAAAAATAGAACCTACATTATTGCCTGAATTGTTTTCAAATAAATTCACTTGAAATGTTTCAGTCCCCTCAGGAATAGATGCACCAGTAAAAGAATAGTTTCCACAAGAATGAAAACTAATTAAAAATAAAAAAAAAATAAGTCTTTTAAAGTTTAATATCATATTGTTTAATCTTCCTATATAAAGTACGTTCAGAAATACCTAGTTCAATTGCAGCAGCTTTTCTCCTGCCATTATTTCTTTCTAGTGATTTAATTATTAATTCTAACTCTTTATCTTGGATAGATAGAGTTTCTTCTTCCTGAATTTCTTCGGCATAATCATATTTATCATTAATATTATCATTAATTTTATCTTCATTAACAGGAATTAAACTATTTTCAAGTTCAGCCTTTTCAATTATTTCATCACTGTAATTTTTATTTGAATTTTTAAAACTGGAAATATCAAAATCAGGATTATCACTTTTTATCTTGCCAATATCCTTTTTAAGTTCATTAAGGTCTTTTTTCATATCAAATAAAATTTTATATAAAATTTCTCTTTCACTAGAAAAATCATTTGAATGGGACTCATTGTCAATCAAAGCTGGTAAATTATAAATTGGATTTGGTAAATAGTTAGAAAGTATAGATTTTGTTATTGCTCTGCTTTGTTCAAGAACAGATAATTGTTCAGTAATATTTTTTAATTGTCTAATATTTCCATTCCATCTATAATTTTTTAATAATAATTGTGCCTCTTCATCTAATCTAACAGTAGGCATTTTATATTTTTTTGCAAAATCAGATGCAAATTTTCTAAATAATAAAAAAATATCATTTTTCCTCTTTCTTAATGGTGGAATATTAATTTCAACAGTGCTTAATCTGTAATATAAATCTTCTCTAAATTTATTTTTCTTAATTGCACTATCCATTTTTATGTTTGTTGCAGCTACAATTCTAATATCAGTTTTTTGAACTTTAGAGGATCCTACTTTCATAAATTCCCCATTTTCTAATATTCTTAATAATCTTACTTGAGTTGTTAATGGTAATTCACCAACCTCATCTAAAAAAATTGTTCCACCATCCGTAACTTCAAAATATCCTGCTCTAGTTGATGTTGCACCTGTAAAAGCACCTTTTTCATGACCAAATAATTCAGAATCAATTGTTCCTTCAGGTATTGCACCACAATTTACAGCAATAAATTTATTATGTTTTCTGTGTGATAGTTGATGAATAATTTTAGGAAATATTTCTTTTCCGACTCCACTTTCGCCAGTTATCAATACAGAGATATCAGTAGGGGATACTCTAATTGATTTTTCAATTGCTCTATCTAAAAAAATATCATTACCTATTATCTCAAACCTTTGCTTTATGTTTTGAATATTTAAGTTCATTTAATCTTTTTTTTGGCAAACCCTATTAAGGTTGTGGATGTATTATTTTCAACTAAAACCTCGACAAAATCTCCAGGTAAATAATTTTCTTTTGGTATAACAACCATTATGTTTTGTTCATTTCTTCCACACCAAAATTTAGTAGATTTTTTTGATTCTTTTTCTATTAAAATTTCAGTTAATTTATTTTTATAATTTGATAAATTTTTATAACTGTGTTGGAATTGTAAATCAATTATTTCAGATAACCTTCTTTGCTTTACTTTTTCTGTGATGTTATCTTTCATTTTTCTTGCTGCTAATGTGCCTGGTCTTTCAGAATATTTAAACATAAAACCAAAGTCATATCTAACTAATTCCATTAAACTCAAAGTATCTAAGTGATCCTT
>Ga0208390_1000732_pt1 | contig 11873 bp, 15 predicted proteins | sample Knorr_S7_td_Surf_FD_185594 | JGI IMG/M metagenome (GOLD analysis project Ga0208390, IMG submission 185594) | Marine microbial communities from Southern Atlantic Ocean transect - Knorr_S7_td_SurfaceA_ad_6m_LV_A (SPAdes) (version 2) | ecosystem: Environmental > Aquatic > Marine > Oceanic | place...
TTGAGTATTGTTTGGAAGGTATTTTGATTTGTTAAAGATTAATTTTTGTTGTTTTTCATTTATTATTTCCTCATAGATTTTTAACTTATTTATTGCCCTTTGAGAAACTGTTTCATCAATATATTGGTCCAATGAAATATCATCTATTTTTTGATCATTATCTACAACTAAATCAAATTGTAAAACTTCTCTTTCAAAAAAAATCTTATACCTTTCAACTGGAAAATTACTTTTTGAAAACTTTATAAAATTTAATGTTCCTATTGCAATTTCACCACTCGTTCCTTTATCATATTTCATAAACTCAACATCCTTTATTTTACCATGAAAACCCTTTACATCGCTAAAAAATTTTAAAACAATATCTGACTTGACTTCATTTTTTAACCTATCGTTGAACATAGAATAGATTTGATCATAATTGTTGGAGTTGAAAATTTCAACAATAGATTTCATTAAAGAAAGGTTATTAGGATTTTTATCTTGAGTGTAGCTAAAAGAAAAAGATAGGATGATTATAATTACAAATTTTTTCACAATAATTATTTAATAATCACAATTTTCACCAACATCCTTATTGGTTAATTTCCATTTTAGATTTCCAGCTTTCTCTGCTTTGCAAGAATTGGAATAAACTAAATCATTGCATGCGCATACTGGCTCATAAATTTCAGGACAAATTTGTTCTGGGTCTGGTGCAACAAAACAGTCACCTATAATTTCCATGTCTTCACTGCAGGAAAAAAAAATAATAAAAACAAAAAAAATCTTATAATTCATAAAATTTAAAGTGCAGAATTATTTTTTAATATAAACTTTGAGCTTGATATAATATTTTCATTTTCCAACACAACTTCATAAACTCCATTTTTAAGATTGCTATTAAGAGCTATATGATCATTACCATTGTTCAGAGCACCTCTCATCATTTCTCTTCCAATTATATCATAAACCACATAATGGTAATTATATTTTATATTATTAAACTCAATTTTATCTTTTATAAATAAGTCTTTTAGTCGTGGTGTATCATTGTTATAATTAGTAATTTCTCCATTTTTAGCATTGTTTGCACCAATGTTTGGAGTTGAATTTACGGTTAACGATCTGCCAAAAAAATCTTTTGTTGGTATAGCTTCTACAGTTTTGAATATGTCTGAATCATTAACTGGAATACTAGGATGAGAATAATTGCCAGAAAATGGAATACCAGAATTTATTGCGGGACTACTTGCAAGTAATTGAAATCCTTTAGCTCCTCCCAAATCTTCATTGTAAAAACTAGGGTCTCCATAAATTCCGTTTTCGTCCAAATCCTTAAATCTGGTATCTACATTTCCATGGAACAAATTATTTGTAACGAGTATATTATCATCTACAACTCTGACCTGTTTACCGCCAATTTTGGAGCCATTAACAGAATAAAAAATATTATTAAAAATTCTAGTATTATTTGCTCTTATATCAATTGCAGTTATATATGGACTAGATGATCTATTCACAACAACAGTGTTGTTATAAATAAAACTATTGTTAGACTCATGACCTGCCTCTCCTCCAATAGTATTACTTAGCCATATTGTATGATTACTGTTAACCCAATTAGGATTTTCTCTCCATCCATCGTTGACACTAATATTAAATCTATAAACTGCAGTTTCATTATCTCCTAAAATTTCTACAAAGCCGCCTTCACAATCTTCCATATAATTGTATTGAATAAATGTGTTTTCATTATGATGATCAACATGGATTCCGTGTGAATCAAGAATTCCCCTAATACTAGTGGCTTGATTATATTGAATTATTGTATTGACGCTGTACCAGTTCCAAACTGCACTTCCCCTTCCAATCATTCTTGAATTAGTTTTTGCTCCAGGCTGATCAAAAATATTATTTTCAATTAGACAATTTCTTACTCTTGACGGCAGTATACATGTGCCACCAATTTCCTTAAACTCATTGTTTTTAAAAACAAAGTTGGTATGTCTATTATCGTTTGAATTTCCCCCGATTGAATGTTTTACATGTACACCGAATCGTTGTAAGTCAGTAAAATAATTGTCTTCTACAAGAACGTTGTTAATGTGGCTCTTATTCCAATCCGTAAAGAATCTTATTCCAGCTACTTCGAATGCATTAAATGCTTGTTGATTAGATGGGTCAACCTGACTAATTGCATAAACATTCTTAAACGTCATATTTCTAAAAACGAAGTTGTTCATAACCTCATCACCAGTATTATGCACATATATACCAAAGCTGTCTGAATCATCTACATTTGACCTGCTTGACAATCTATTGTTTTGAATTTCCAAGTCGTCAAAAACCATGTTGTCATTGTTTAGTATATATATCGCTTCCTGATAATCACCACCACCACCAATTCCAACGCTGCCACTTATTATTGGCTGATTTCCTGAACCGTATGACGTGAACACAATTGGTTTATCTGCAGTACCTGATCCATTAACAACAAGATGACCATAAAATGATTCGCCTTTTTTAAAAAAAATAGAATCCCCTGGTGATAATTGTTTACTGCTTAATTTTGAAAGAGACTTCCAAGGATTATCCTCCGTTCCACTATTGGAATCACTTCCTATTGAACTCAAATAAAAATTTGTTTGATCATCATTATTATCTCCTCCAGATCCCCCTCCACTATCATTATCATTATCTCCACCATTTCCACTATTCCCATTTCCACCAGTATTTGAATCATTAACATCAGCCTCACTACTACAGCTGAATATTATAAAAATTAGGATGAGATACTTAAAAAGATTAATTTTCATTTTTAAAATTTTTTTCAAATTATTAAAATAATGCATAAAAAAATAATCTACATAGCTTTATTCTTTTCTTTTTGTTTTGTTTTTAATTCTTGTACTGGTGAAGATAATTCTGTAAATGAAAATGTAAATACTGGTGATAATAATTCTAACAATAACACTAATAGCTCTGGATATATTCCACAAAATTACACTATGATAAAAGAAGATAATTTCAGCTCGTTTAACACGGAAAATTGGTCTAAAGGTCTAACTCACGATAGTGATCCTACAATTAGAATGAAGTGGAACAAAAACACAGGTGGAGAAAATTTACTTAATGACAATTATGCTGGATACTTAATGGATAATAATGTGTATGTCAAAGATGGGCTACTTTATCTCGAAAATAAAAAAGAATCCATATCGGGTACAGATCCTGTAGGAGAATTTAATTATTCCACAGGTTGGATAAATTCTTTACAAAAAATAAACTTTAATGGAACTGAAAATGGAATATATATTGAGTTAAAAGTAAAATTTCCAAAAGGTGATAAAGTTTGGCCAGCTATATGGCTAATTGATGATTCAGAAAATAGAGTATGGCCACCTGAAATTGATATTTGGGAATATTTTGGCCAATTTTTTAGAACTAACAGAAAAGATGAAATGTGGTTAAGATACATATATGGCTTGTGGAATGATAAGTATGATCATAGCTCTGCTCTTGAAAATTTTCAAAGCACATACAACTCCTCAACTCAGTTTCATATATATGGATTTAATTGGACTAACAATACTATGAAGTGGTATATTGACGGTCAACTAGTTCATACAAAAACAAGAGGAGCTGAGGTTCCTAATTTGGATTGGCCTAATAAAACAATGTGTATGGTAATAAATAATGGGCTAATGAGGGTTGTCGACGAAGGGAATACCACTTTTCCAAATTCATTAATAATCGATTACCTTAGAATTTATCAAAAAGATAATTAGTAAATTTTATGAAAGAAAAAATTATTAGATCATTAGTTGTAGCTCTTATGTTTTTATTGACTGTAATTATTGTTCAATACTTGAGTCAAAGTTGAAAAAACTTCAAATAATGATTTTGATTTATTAACTTTAAAATAATAAAAGTTTTATTTGGGTCTTTTAATTCTTTACGGTTTTCTAACTATATGTCTATCCTTTTTGTGTTCAATTTTGGAAGCTGTCCTTCTAAGTATCAATCCTACTTATATTAAGATTAAAATAAAAGAAGGAAAAAAATATGCCGAAAAACTTCAAGGGTTAAAAAAGTCAATAGATGAACCACTAATTATAATTTTAACTCTTAATACTATTGCTCATACTGTAGGTGCAATAATGGTTGGGGTACAAGCTAAAATTGCATATGCTACATTAAATATTGACAATAGCTATTCATTACTTGGGATGTCAGTGTCAGAGGATTTTCTAGTGGGCATTGTATCAACCATAATGACCTTTTTGGTATTGATTTTATCAGAGATTATTCCTAAAACTATCGGAGCTAATTATTCACACAAGCTTGCTCCTTTCACAACAGTTTTATTATCCTCAATTCTGCCTGTATTTAAATACACTGGATTACTTTGGATTTTACAGTTTTTTACAAGAATAGGTTTCAATGAAAATAAGGCGTCTATTTTTAAAAGAGAAGATATTTCAACAATTGCTGAAATAGCAGAGGAAGAAGGTATAATTAAAGAAAAAGATTCAGACTTTATTCAAAATATAGTTAAGCTAGAAAATGTGCAATTAAAAGAAATTATGACTCCTTTTTCAGTTATGAAAATAGCAAATGAAAACTCTTCGATTAATGACTTTTACAGCAAAAACAATAACCTACCTTTTTCTAGAATTCCTATTTTTTTAAATAATAAAAATAATATTGATCACTATGTTCTTAAAGACACAATATTGGAGAAAATAATCCAAAAGAAAGGCTCACTCAAGCTAAGTGATATAAAAAGAAAACTAATAAAAGTTGACTATGAATCTGCAGTCCCAGCATTATTTGATAGATTGCTCAGAGAGAGAGAACATATTTCTTTAGCAACTAATCAAAATGGTGATATCATGGGATTGGTTACTTTAGAGGATATTATAGAAACAGTTTTCGGACTGGAAATTGTTGACGAGTCAGATACAGTTGTAGACCTACAAGTTCTAGCAAGGCAAAAGGGGAACAAGGTAAAAAAGTAGAATAAATTTTAAACAGTTGATACAGGCCAATTATCAATTTTATTGAATTCGCCATTTTTCCACTGTATTAATTCTTCTTCATTCAATAAACAAGATTCCAACTGATTTGTAATTAATTCAACATCTAATTCTTGACCAATAAATACAATTTCAATTTTTCTATCACCAAATGTAGCTCCCCAATCTGATTCAATTTGTTCTTGATTATTTACAAAAGCTGCATAGTTAATTCTTTCAGTAAAAGGCATTGATGCCCACCAGACACCAGCGGGATCGCTCTTGATTGAGCCACCAGCAGAGCTCCAAATTAATGCTTGATCAGGCCTCGATGCAATCCAAAATAAACCTTTGCTTCTAATAATATTTTTTGGAAAACTACTTTGTATATAATCTAAAAAACGTTCAGGATGAAAAGGTTTTTTTCTTCTAAAAACAAAAGAACCTATTCCGTATTCTTCAGTTTCTGGAACATGTTCATTTTCTAACTCTTTGATCCATCCAGCTGATGTTTCAGCTTTTTCGAAGTCAAACATTCCTGTATTGATTACATCATTTAAATTAACTTTTGAATAATTTGTAGGGATAATTCTAGCTTCAGGATTTAGTTTATTAATAATATCATAAAGATTTCTCAGCTCAGGTTCTGAAACCAAATCAGTTTTATTAAGTAAAATAACATTAGCAAATTCAACTTGATCAGTCAATAAATTAACAATTGTTCTCTCATCATTTTCAATATCAGTCAGATTCCTATCTGTTAAATATTCAGGACTAGAAAAATCTTTAATAAAGTTAAATGCATCAACAACTGTTACCATTGTATCAACATAACTAAACTTACTTAAATCGATACTTCCGTCCTCGCTTTCAAAACTAAAGGTTTGAGCTACTGGAATAGGTTCTGAAATACCTGTACTTTCAATAATTAAATAATCAAATCTCTCCTCCTTAGCTAATTTCTCAACTTCAATCATTAAATCCTCTCTGAGCGTACAACAAATACACCCATTACTCATCTCAACAAGTTTTTCCTCAGTTCTAGAAAGGGTATTTTCATTTTTTACAAGGTCTGCATCTACATTAACTTCACTCATATCATTTACAATAACTGCAGCTTTAAGGCCCTCTTTATTATGTAAAATATGATTTAATAATGTAGTTTTTCCAGCACCTAAGAATCCGCTTAACACGGTAACAGGTAGTTTTTTCATAGTTCGCCGCAAAGATAAAAAAAAGGAATGATTTTTTAAAACCATTCCCCTCTTACATTTAAATTATAGTTTTATTAAAACCCGCCATATTGTTTAAGAATTCTTAAGCTAAAATTTCCTAACTCTTTAACCTCTCCTCTAGTACTAAAATATTCGGCAAGAGCCTCTGGATTTTCTTCAACATAAACTTTCCATTTCATTAAAGATTGTAAATTATCAGCTCCAAAAGCTGCCCAATGTGTTGCAGTTCCTGGATTTCCTACGTCATATGATCCAAAGAGCATGGCATTACCTTCATAAGCCCAATCATTTTCAATTGCTTTTGTGTGTGCAGGAATAAACTTTTCAGGTTCTAAAATTTCTGCTTCGTACAATTGAAAATAAGGCTTACTAAAAGGATCAACTCCGTTGGAATATGCTATTCTTCCAGTATATTGAGGTCCATTTTTATCTATAAATTCTCGTCTAGCAATATTAAACTTTTGCCAATCTTCTCTAGTCTTTGATCCTTGAACCATTCCTGAATTGCCTAACTCTCCAAAATACACTACTCTATGTGTTCCTGAAACATCTCCACGATCCATACGTTCGAGATATAGACCTCCAGATTTGAATTCGACGCCCTCAAAAAAGGAATCATACAATGCAGCAAGATCGGATTGAGCACCAGGCTTAACATCAAAATACTGAACTGTAAAAGTATTTGTTTGTGATAAAGCTATATTAAAAAATAAGCTAAAAAATAAAAGTGTAAATAATTTTTTCATAACATAAATTTTGTTCAATTTATATTATTTTCAATAAGATTTCTTACTCGAAATTTAAAAATATTAGCTCCTTAAAAACTTGATAATTTTTACTTGAATAAATTAAATAATATTTAAAAAACTTTGAGTTTAATTAGATAATTTATTCAAACCATCTATAAATAATACTCATGAAATAAGCATTTTTTAAAAGAATTTTAACAATGAAAAATAGAATGGCAAAAATTGAAGTAATGATTCCTGCTTTTTTAAGTCTTTTCCACATAACGAATTAATACATTGCTTTTATATACTCAATTTCTAACTTAAAATCGCCTTCTTGTTTGTCAGAAATTTGTATACCTAACTCACTTATTTTTTCAATGTCAGGGGGTGGATAATCTGAGTAGGTAAATCCTCTCCAAGTTGGCTTAAAGTTTTCTAATAAAATCTCAACTTCAGTCCATTTATCTTTTGAAGAATTGAAGTTAGCTTCATAAGATGCTCTTCTGTTATTTTGTCTAATTCTTAACTTATATGAATTCCCATCACCTTTTAATTTTATTTTAAATGATTTAACACTAGCTAAAGTTTGTTCTTTAAAACGATGTCTTGTTGATGCAAATCCTCCATTGTTTTCTAAAGATAAATAACCGGTAAACATTAAATTGTTTTCATCACTCATTGATAGTTTTGATTTTGAAATACCTCCCATCACATCATCATTTACAATACTCCAATTTTCCATACCGATATTTTGTTTTGGGTTTATTAAATCAATGCTTTGACTATTCATTGTAACTGAAATTAATATAATAATTAGTTTCTTCATTTTTCAAAGTTAATTTAAAGCTTGTAACGAATAATTAAGTATCAGAGCATTTAATACAAAGTAAGTTGTTGCTGGAAGGATCCTTGATATATTGTCATTTATTTTAATTCTAACAACAATTGCAAAAAACATCATAATTGACAAACAAAGAGACGATGCAATTAAAATTAAATTAAATTTTAGGCCTAAAATAAGGCCGATAGCTCCAAGAATCTGAAGAAATGAAATTAGTTTTCTGTATTTACTAAACCCCCACCTCTTAAATTCATTGACCATTCTTTTTGATGTTAAAGAATTAAACCCATATACTAGAAATGAGATGCCAGTAAAAGCTATAATTGCATTTGCAAATTCCATTTAGATCATACCATAATTGAATGCAGCAACAAATAATGACATAATTAAGAATATCAATGATGGTAAGAATTTAATTACAGGATTTTGAACTTTGAAATGTGAATATTGTGCACAAATCATAAAAAATGCCATGGACAATGCTCCATAAAAAACAAGATCATTATACCATATTCCTACTAACAAAATAGCTGAGATAGATATTTTGGAAGATCCAACAACATTTCTAAGTAAATCTGAATAACCATAGTGCTTAAATTCAACGACGATATTATTATACCTAAATGTCCAAATATATAATACTGAAACCGCTACAATTACTTGACAAGCTAAAGCTATATTTTCCATGAATTTAATATACGTAATTTTTAGATATAAGCTTTATAACATGTTAATAACCAGAACTTTTAAAGGATTTCTTTTAATTTTTATAAGCATTATCAATTATTTCGAGCTTACATTCATAACAGAGTCTTGCTTGGGGATTACTATTGTTTATACCGCTTGACCAAATAAAATCAATCTCTTTGTTACAAGAATTGCAAATATATTTATTGACAGAATTTAGGTCTTTCATTTTTTAAAATCTTTAGAACTAATCATCAAACAAAGACCTGTATTAATTAATATAAGAGCAATTGTTCCGATTAAAAACCAATTTTGCTCATTTATCTTTTGAATTATAGACTCCCCTAATACACAAAGTCCTGCACTAAAAATCAAAATCCCTAATACTGCGATCAGGTAATAGAAAGCATTATTTTTTTTCATAAACTTTATAGCTACTAATCTACAATCTCAATTTTTCCAGTAAGAATAAAATATGCAGGAGCTATTGGAAAAAGTCCTAAAATTATATGTCCATACATTGCTAAATCTGGAATATAATCAACAGTTGTAGCAAAATAGGCTCCAAAAAAATTAATGATAGATAAGCTCACCATTATTTTGGGAATTGCTGATTTTGCAATGACACTTCCATCTCTGGTCAATGGTGGTAATTTGTTTGGAATAACTAGAACAGCTTGAATTAACCAAAGTGAAGCTAATGCAAGATTAAGAGGGTCAAAACTTCCAAAATAAATAATTATTTGATCAGTTATAATTAATAGAGCTACAATTAAATATGCATAATTGAAATAAAGCCTGTTTTTTTTTATAATACTGTAAACAACTGTAATTATACAAAGGGAAAATATTAATGTTTTTATTATTTCCATATTTATTTTTTTTAATTGTCTGCGCTATGCAATTCAAAATATTTGACATCAGCTTTCTTTTCCAAAAGATTAACATCCCACATTACAAAGTTCATAGCCCCATTGTTAATAGCATCTAAAAAATAAAACTTCATTAACGCATCAGTTCTTTTCCATGAACCCTTTATTGGAGTGGAAATAAGAGTTCCATCATTTAATATTGTTCTTGCATCACCATCCAATGTTCCGCTAGTTTTTGAAGAGTTTATAGATGCAACTTTGAGCTTGACAAAAACTAAACCGTATCCGGTAATATTGCCTTCAAAATTCATAATTGAGTAGCCATCACCTGGACTAACTAAGACTATTTCCAAAGTGCCTCCACCTTTTGGCTCAGACAAATCCTGAGAAAAAGAGTTAAAAATAAATGCGAAAGAAAGTAAAATAAATAATATAGTTTTTTTCATAATGATATTTTTATCTAAATATAATTAAAGAGAAAAAATTATTTTAAAATTTCAATTAAATTCTCAGGGTCTGTAAAAAATGCAAGAACTAATATTGCAAAAAAACCACAAATTATAAAAAAGGAAATCTTGAATGCACTCATTGACTTAGTTGCCAAATAAATTATTGTTGGAATAATCAGTATAAATATGTTATATATAATTATCATAAAAAAAATCATAAATAATAATTCTCCCGTACTTTCAGTTCTATCAAAATCCCCATAAACTACAACATTAAATATTGATACAATTGATGAAATCAGAATGTACTTTAAAAATTTTTTCATTTTAACCAAAAAGCATTCCTAAAATCAAAAGAATTAATAAGAGTAATACAACTATTTTAAAAATCTTTTTTTGACTTTTATTTAATTTTGGAATGGAGTCGTAGTTATCGTCGAAATTAAAATTATCCAAAACTATATTATAATTTTTATTAATTAATACCCCCCACGTAAGACTTAATAAGAGGATTCATTGGTTCAATCTTCTTTTTAAATGATTCATTCACATCACCCAGAACTGTCAATTGTTCAATCTTAAATAATTCTCTAAATCTTAAATTTATAGGTGATCCTAAAACCTTATTGCCTAACTCTTCCCAAACATTTGAATTTTTAAAAACTTCTAGAAGAGTAGCAGATTTTTCATCTTCGTTTAAAAACCACTCAAACCTAACAATTCCAGGATCATTTAAATCATAGAAGAGAGGGGATTGTTCTTCTTTTATAAACTTTTTAATTTCTTCAATATCTTCTGTGTATGAGACTTGCACTAGGACAGTTACTTGGTTATTATTTTTATTTAATTCTTTTTTCATTACAACATTGTTTAATTCTTTTTTTTCTGTTTGAATATCACAAGCATTAAGTAATAACAAACAAAAAATTATTAGTATTTTTTTCATACTATTAAATTAAAAAATATTTCAATTCAAATCTTTTGGAGACATTGCTCTTATATCTTTGTTGGCCATTAAATCCTCATAAATCATTTCGGTAACAATATTCCAATCTTTATTCTCGATCCAATTAGGATTAATCAATCTATCTTCCCAAGATGATAATAACTTGAATAATGAATCATGTACGGCCGGCTCTATAAGTTTTAAATCTAAATCCTCAAAAAAATTATTTTCTATATTATAAAGAACAGTTGAAGTGTCATTTAATCTTATAAGCTTATAATTGCCTGATCGAACTGTTGCCATTTTATCTTTTCTCCAAAATAAGTTTTCATTTTGAATAGTATTATCATTTATATAATTCATAATATTTTTTCCATCAGCATTCACCATTAATTCATCATTTACTTTTGAAACTTCCAAACTTGTTTTGAAAATATCTAAAGCAGAAATAAATCCATCAAATTGAGTATTAGATTTTATTTTGTTTCTCCAAGTCATTATCATTGGAGTTTTTATACCTCCTTCATACTGATTTCCCTTCCAGCCCTTGAAAGGGAAAGGGGATGCATTATTTGACATTGCTGCACCATTATCACTTAAAAAATAAATGATTGTATTGTCATATTGATTGTTTTCTTTTAATGCATCCATAACATTCCCGATAGCTTCATCCATAGACCACATCATTGACGCATAAACTTTCCTAGGATTATTTTTAAATTTTTCCAAAACTTCTTCTTTTGCCTGCATTGGAGTGTGCGGAGCGTTAAATGATAAGAAAAGAAAAAATGGATTATTTGATTGATTATTTTTGTCAATAAAACTAATTGCTTTTTCACCTAACACATCAGTTAAATAACCTTCAAACTTTGTCTGACTATAATTTTCAACCACATTTCTAATGCTTTTTCTATTCACTTCATTTGGATTATAAAAATAATTTCTAGCGCCCGAAATAAATCCCCAAAAATAATCGAATCCATTTTTTAAAGGATGGTTTTGTGTCTTATCTCCAAGATGCCATTTTCCAATTAGTCCAGTAGTGTAACCTTGAGTTTTTAGCGCTTCTGCAATTGTGATTTGATTTGGATCAAATGAATTGTTTACATCAC
>Ga0208390_1000734_pt1 | contig 11864 bp, 13 predicted proteins | sample Knorr_S7_td_Surf_FD_185594 | JGI IMG/M metagenome (GOLD analysis project Ga0208390, IMG submission 185594) | Marine microbial communities from Southern Atlantic Ocean transect - Knorr_S7_td_SurfaceA_ad_6m_LV_A (SPAdes) (version 2) | ecosystem: Environmental > Aquatic > Marine > Oceanic | place...
AATCGTCCTTATTTATTTCTTTAAATAAGGTATCTAAGTTTTTTCCACCCCAAAACTTTTCTAAAAAAGCCTTATTTTCTTTTTTAACCTTTTTAAAAAAATTATATCTTTCGACAATCACTATCCAAGATAATATAGAGGCAACAAAAAGAAGTAGCATGACAATCTTAACTACAATACCAGCATCTAAAAAGAGATTTAATACTGAAACTTCTTCCATAAATTCTTCCTAATTAAAAATTAATAATAAATCATCTGGAAACTTTTTTGGTTTTTTTGTTAAAAGATTAATAAAACAGACTTCTACTTCACCATCTACAAACTCATTTCCATTTGCTTTATTGATAATCTTTTGATGAAAAATCATTCTTGCATTTGATATCTTCTCAACAGCGGTATGGACAACTAAATTATCTCCAAGCTCAGCTGCATGAAGGTAATTTAAATTAATGCTTTTGATTACAAATGCTTGATTTTTAGTTCTTAATTCACGTTGAGAAACTTTAATAGTAGATAAAAAATTTGATCTCGCTCTTTCAAAAAATTTCACGTAATTTGCGTGATAAACAAATCCTTGGAAATCTGTATCCTCAACATATATAGTGATTTGTAATTCTTCAGATTTGATAATTTTGTTCATGCAATTCAATATCGTGTTGAAAAAGCTCAAGTATTATTTCTATAAAATCCGGCCACAACAAGTCTACTGTTACTAAATCATTTTTAATTTTAGTGTTTAAACATTTAGCGAGTATTCTCACTTTTATTGGTCTATTATTAAATTTATATACAAGGGCTGGCTTTAATCCCTCTGCATCAGATGAGGCTAGAACTTGTTCCCACCAGTCAGGTCTTGGTTCAGCGCCAGAACCATAAGCTTTGCATTCAATACACCAAGTTCCTAGTATAAGATCTGGAAGTTCTTTTGTTCTTGTTTGCTCAAGAATTCTTTTAACAGGATTTTTTAGATTTAAATCTTCAATTAGTGCTTTTGCGATTTGTCTTTCAAATGCAGCACCTTTATTTCTTGAATTAATAGACAAATTAGTTTTTCACCTCAAAATCATCAGGAAATTCAGCATTTGTATGTACTTCCTGAACATCATCAAGATCATCCATAAATTCCATAATGTTTAAAACTTTTTCAGACATTTCATTATCAAGTTTTACCAAAGTTTCTGCTCTTAGAGTAAGCTCAGCATTACTGTATTTAATTTTCTTTTCTTTTATTGCATCAACAACATCATTAAAACTATTCGAATCTGTAATAATTTCAAAAAAATCGCCTTCTTCAGAAAGATCATCAGCACCTATATCAATCACTATCTCCATTAATTCTTCTTCAGTAAAATTTTTGTCTACTTGAACAATGCCTAACTTTTTAAATAGATATGAAACTGATCCATCAGTACCTAAATTTCCACCATACTTTGAAAATGCATGCCTAACATCAGAAACAGTTCTGTTTCTGTTATCTGTCATGGTTTCTACTAAAATTGCTACACCACCAGGTCCATAACCCTCAAAAATAATCTCTTCAAGCACACCTGTTTCTCCTGTTCCAGAGCCTTTTTCAATAGCTCTTTTGATGGTGTCTTTTGGCATATTTGCCGAGTTTGCTTTTTCTAAAGCAAGTCTAAGTCTTGGATTGTCAGCCGGATCAGGACCATCTTTGGCCGCTACAGTAATCTCACGAATTACCTTAGTCCATATTTTCCCTCTTGATGCATCTTGTCTGGCTTTTCTGTGTTTAATATTAGCCCATTTTGAGTGACCAGCCATAGATTAATCTTCCTTATGAGTGCTTTCTATTTTTAATTCATCAAGTTGCACCTTTTCTACAGTACTCGGTGCATCTGTTAACAAGCATGCAGCACTTTGAGTTTTTGGAAAAGCAATAACGTCTCTAATATTATTAGTATTAGTTACAAGCATAACTATCCTATCAAGGCCAAAGGCTATTCCTCCATGTGGTGGGCAACCAGATGAGAGTGCTTTCAAAAGAAATCCAAATTTCTTTTCAGCCTCTTCTTTTGATATTTTTAAAATTTCAAAGATAGTTTCTTGCATTGATTTATCATATATCCTTAGAGACCCTCCTCCTATTTCATATCCGTTGAGTACAACATCATATGCATAAGCAGTAGCATTCTCTGGATCATTTTTAATTTCCTTTGATGAGCATTTAGGCAAAGTAAAAGGATGGTGAAGTGGTGTTAAGTCTCCATCAGAATTAGTTTCAAACATCGGAAAATTAATAATCCAGCAAGGCGCCCATTTTTCAGTATACAAACTTAAATCTTCTCCAAGTTTTTTAATTAAACTGCTCATTGATAAATTCACAATTGATTCAGATCCAGCTCCAAAGAAAATTAAATCATCAGTTTGTATATCTAATTTTTTTAGAATTTTTGTGACTGTCTCAACATTTAAGAATTTTAGAATTGGTGATTGAATACCATTTTCGATATCATTTACATCATTCACTTTTATATAGGCCAGACCTTTTGCACCAAGTTTTGAAACAAATTTAGTGTATTCATCAATTTGACCCCTGGACATCGAGTTTCCTTTTGGAACTTTCAAAGCAACTACCCTAGAATTTTTCTTTTTGGCTGGGTCTGAAAATACTTTAAATTCTTCATCTTTTACTAAATCTGATATTTCAATTAATTCTAAAGGTATTCTTAAATCTGGTTTATCACAACCATACCTATCCATGGCATCTTGCCAGTCAAGCACAGCAAATTTTGAAAGCTTATCGCCACAAAATTTATTGATTACTTTTTTAATCATCTCCTCACTGACTTTCATTATTTCTTCTTGGTCAAGAAATGATGCCTCGATGTCAATTTGAGTAAACTCAGGCTGTCTATCTGCTCTTAGATCTTCATCTCTAAAACATCGAGCTATTTGATAATATTTGTTCAAACCTCCGATCATAAGTAGTTGTTTAAAAAGTTGTGGGGATTGAGGTAAAGCATAAAAACTTCCAGGTTGAACCCTGCTAGGAAGTATGTAATCTCTTGCGCCTTCAGGTGTTGCCTTGGTTAAAATTGGAGTTTCAATTTCATTAAAATCATTGTCATCAAGAAAATTCCGTATCAAGGAAGTAATTTTTGATCTTGTAATAATCCTTTCATTCATTTCTGGACGTCTTAAGTCAAGTACTCTGTTTTTAAGTCTCACATCTTCATTGACCTCTTGGTATTCATCAATTGGGAAAACTGGAGTATTTGCTTTACTTAAAATATTAATAATATTTACTTCTATTTCGATTTCACCTGTATGCATGGTTTTATTAACAGTACCTTCCAATCTCTTTCTTACTTTCCCAGTAATCTGCACAACAAATTCATTTCTAATTGACTCAGCTAATTTAAAAGAATCTTTTTGATCTGGATTTACAACAGCTTGGCAAATTCCTTTGATGTCTCTTACATCAAGAAAGATAACTCCACCATGATCTCTTCGTCGATGTATCCAGCCACAAATGGTCACATCCTCTTTGAGGTTTTTTGAAGTAATTTCACCACAGTAATGAGATTTCATGATATTCCCTATTTATTCTTTAATTTTATCTTGTTTGGCTGCTTTCTTGGAGTCAGATTTAGAACTTTCTATAGATTTATCACTTTTAGATGATTCATTTGATGAAATATTCTTTTTTTTTCCTGTTTTAAAGTCAGTTTCGTACCATCCGCTTCCTTTTAATCTAAATGATGGTGCAGAAATTAACTTCGAAAGGCTTTCTTTATTACATTTTGGACAAGTAGTTTTGGGATCATCACTGATCTTTTGGATAACTTCAATCTGATGTTCACAATTCGAACATTTATAGTCATAAATCGGCATAAGTTCTCAAAAAAAGATAAAATTATAAACTATGTTATTTTCAAAGCTACTAATACCAACTTTAAAAGAAGCTCCACAGGAAGCAGAAATTGTAAGTCATAAACTAATGCTGCGAGCGGGAATGATTAGGAAAGTTGCATCTGGCATATATACTTGGCTCCCATTAGGGCTCAAAGTTCTTAAAAAGATAGAAAATATAGTTCGAGAAGAGATGGATGCTTCTGGAGCGCAAGAGGTTTTCATGCCAATGGTTCAACCCAGAGAACTTTGGGAAGAGACTAATAGATGGGAAAAAATGGGTCCCGAACTACTAAGAATTAAAGATAGACACGATAGAGATTTTTGTCTTGGCCCTACTCATGAGGAGGTTATCACCGATATCATTAGAGATAATGTAAAGAGCTACAAAGAACTACCCCTGAATATTTATCAGATTCAAACAAAATTCAGAGATGAAGTTAGGCCAAGATATGGAATTATGAGGGGAAGAGAATTTTTAATGAAAGACTCTTATAGTTTTAACAATGATGAGGAATCATTGCAAGAAACATACCTCTTGATGAGAGAAACGTATAAAAAAATCCTTGAAAGAATTGGTCTTGATTACAAAATTTCTGCAGCTGATTCAGGTGCAATAGGTGGTGATAGCTCTGAAGAATTTCATGTTCTTGCTGAAAATGGTGAAGATACAATAGCTGTTAGCGATACTTCAGAATTTGCAATTAATACAGAACTTCTCTTAAAAGATGGTGAAGATATAAAATCACTTGAAGGAAAACCTTCTCCAGATGGTAAAGGCATAATTCAAATTAAAAAAGGAATTGAGGTTGGTCATATTTTTAAACTTGGTAAACTTTATGCTGAATCTATGAAGGCAAATGTCCTAAATTCTGATGGAAAAGCTCAAGTACTATGTATGGGTTGCTATGGAATTGGTGTTTCAAGACTTGTTGCTGCATCTATTGAACAAAATTATGATGAAAAAGGAATTGTTTGGCCACATAGTATAGCTCCATTTGATATAAATATAATTTCTATTGGTCATGATAAAAATAAAGACATTGAAAAGGCTTCAATGAAACTTTACAAAGATCTTACCAAGATGAATTATTCAGTACTACTAGATGATAGAAAAGATGGTTATGGTAAGAAAATTAAAGATTCTGAACTTATAGGTATCCCATTAAATATTGTAATCGGTAAAAAATTTACAGAAAATCAAGAAATTGAATTAATCGGAAGAAATGGCGAAGTTTCCTCAAACTCAGTTGAAGATATAAAAACTATATTAGAGTTTTTCAAAGACTAATTGAAATAATTTTTATTAATAATCTTATCTATTTTTATTAAGCCTGATTGAAAGTCATCCAGAATATTAAGCATTTTTTTATCGTTACGATATATTTCTTCACATTCAAAATTTTTAAGCAAAAGTATCGTGTCTTTTTTTAAAGTTGAGGATTTAGGCAAAAATCTTTGAACTTCTAGAAGCTTCTCAAGACAATATTTTAAAGATCTTGGAAATAATTTTTCCATGACTATAAATCTTAGAATAACTTCTTGACTTAAATTATCTTTATTAATTTTTTTGAAAGATTCAAAGCCATTAATTGACCTTAGAACGCTACTCCATTGCAAATTTTGATAATATTTATTTACGTGATTTTCTTTTCTTAAAATCTGATCTTCAATAATCCTCGATAGCATGTCAGCTCTTTCAATAAATCTACCAAGTTTAATAAAATTGAAAACATCATTCCTTTGCATGCCGTCCGAAATAATTGCAAAAAATCTTTGTGAGTTTCTAATGATTCTATAAAGATCTTCGCTGTGAGGTTTTGATTTAGCATTAAAGTCATTGTATAAGTTGTTAAACTGCTCCCAAGCAGACTTTGGTAACATAGTTAAGAGATATCTAGAATTGATTTTCGCCATCTCAATCGAGTATTTTATTGAAGAAGGATTATTTTCATCTTGTATTAAAAAAAAATAAACGTTTTCTTTTGTATTGTTTTTTTTAAAATTATTTAAATGTCCAGTTATTTGAATTAAATGCATCAAATCATCTGATCTATCATGAGGAATGTCTAGTAATAAATCTGAATTAACATTAATCAGCCTTGACGTATTCTCAATCCTTTCAATATATCTTGATAGCCAATATACTTTTTCAGCAATACTTGAAAGCATTTTAATTTACTATCCAGGTATCTTTACTGCCGCCACCTTGAGACGAATTGACAATCGTTGAGCCTTTTTTAAGAGCTACTCTGGTCAAGCCTCCGTTTGTCACAAAGGTATTTTTTCCAGATAAAATAAATGGTCTCAAATCAATGTGTCTTGGCTGAATAGATGTTTTTATTAAAGTTGGGCTGGTCGAAAGTTTAATAAGAGGCTGAGCTACAAAATTCCTAGGATTCTTGATAATCTTTAATTTATAATTATTTAAATCTTTTTTTGTTGCATTTGGTCCTATTAAAATTCCATATCCACCAGATTCATTTACAGGTTTTAGAACAAGTTTGTCAATATTATTTAAAACGTATTTTTTGTCTTTTTCAAATGCACATAAGTATGTTTTGACTTGGGGTAATTTTGGTTTTTCATTTAAGAAATACTCTATCATCTTTGGAACAAAAGCATATACAGCTTTATCGTCAGCCACTCCAGATCCTGGAGCATTTACAATTGCAATTTTTTTTTCTTTCCATGAATTAACTAGTCCAGGTACGCCTAAAACAGAATCTTTAACCCAAACATTTGGGTCAAGATAATCATCATTTATTCTTCTGTAAATAACATCAACTCTTTTTCTTCCTGATATAGTTTTCATGAATACATAGTTATCTTTTGAAAGGAAAAGATCTGACGACTCTACAAGATCTATTCCCATTTGTTGGGCAAGGTAAGCATGCTCAAAATATGCAGAATTAAAAACTCCAGGACTTAAAATTACAATTGTTTTTTTCTCTTCCTTTGAATAACTTGCATCATATAAACATTTATATAATTGAGACGTATAATCATCAATTGGTAAAACTTGATAATTGTTAAATAAATCGGTTACTACTTTTTTCATAACGTTCCTGTTTTCAAGCATATATGCAACACCTGACGGTACCCTAAGATTATCTTCTAATACATAAAACTTACCCCTATGATCCTTAATAAGATCTGTTCCTGAAATATTGGCCCAGATCTTATTTTTTGGAAATACTCCTTTACATTCTTCTAGAAAATTTGGTGAGTCTAATATTAATGATTTTAAAATTGGATTTTCATTTAAGAATTCCTGCTTGTGATAAACATCATGTATAAATAAGTTTATTGCTTTTATTCTTTGAATTAAGCCTTCTTTAACTTCGGTCCATTCTTTTTCCTTGATAATTCTTGGGATTAAATCTAACGGCCACTCTCGATCAATTAGCTTATTATGATCATAAACCCTGAATGTAATTCCCATTGAACGAATTATAGAATCTCGAACATTTGCTAATAGTTTCTTTTTACTAGAGCTCAAATCATTAAAAAAATTGTAGGAATTTTTGAAATTTTTTCTTAGATTGTTACTATTGTCGATATACTCATTGTAAAAATTATTATTATTATCTTTAGTTTTCTTCATTTTTTTGCACAAAATAATAAAAAACAAGATAAGTTAAAGAGGCGCGTTCCTTCGGTTTTAACCTACTTCCGTCTTTTATTAAAGATGAACGTTAATATTTACTCTAACAAATACATTTGATAAAGATAATTAATATTATGTATTTTTTTATTATATAAATATAGAATAAATACTTCTTTAAACTTATTATTATGACTTATTGTGTTGGAATGAAAATGAATGATGGCATTGTTATGGCGTCAGATTCAAGAACAAATGCTGGACTGGATAACGTATCTACTTATAAAAAGATGTTTACCTTCTCAGTTGGTGATCGATCAATAATAATTGTTACTTCTGGCAATTTATCTACATCTCAACATGTATTCAAAACATTAGAGAATGACATTAATTCTGATAATCCTAAAAACAGCTTAAATCTTTGTAAAAATTTTGATGAAATTGCAAACTATGTTGGTCAAATTTCTCTAGATCACTCTAAAACAGATGGTATTTCTATAAATACACACCTTGGATCAAATTTCATCATTGGCGGCCAGATCGCTGGCCAAGATCCTGATCTTATGATGGTTTATCCAGTTGGGAATTTCATACGTGCATCAGAAATTAAACCCTTTTTTCAGCTTGGTGAAACAAAATATGGTAAGCCAATACTTGATAGACTTATTAGGAGTGAAATCTCTTTAGGTGATGCTGCTAGGTGTGCTTTAGTTTCATTTGATTCAACCATGAAAAGTGATCTAACAGTTGGCCCTCCTATAGATTTAGTTGTTTACAAAAAAGATTCAATTCAAATTTCACTTGAGGAGCATCTACAATTTAAAACGCCCTTTTTTTCAGATTTATCTAGTAAATGGTCTGAAGGTCTTCGTAATCTCTTTAAAGAACTACCAAAATTTGATTGGGAAAAATAAATCAGTTATCTTCTAACAGATTCGCTTTATAATAGTAGCGTTTGCGGTTCCACCGCCTTCACATATGGCTTGAAGCGCATAGTCGCCCTTTCTTCTTTCTAACTCATGTAACATAGTTGTCATTAATTTAGCTCCTGTAGCACCTAAAGGATGTCCTAATGCCATAGCTCCTCCATTAACATTAAGTTTTGATTTATCAGCCTCAAGATCATGTGCCCATGCTAATGGAACTGGTGCAAATGCTTCATTAACTTCATATAGATCCATGTCATCAATAGATAAACCTGCCGCTTCAAGAGCCTTCTTAGATGCAGGAATTGGGCCAGTGAGCATAAATACTGGATCATCTCCAACAACTGAAATTGATACAATCTCAGCTCTAGGATTTGATTGGATTTTTTTCAAGCCTGCGTCATTACAGATCATTACAGCAGCAGCTCCGTCAGTGATTTGGCTTGCGTTACCTGCAGTTATAACTCCCCCGTCCGTAACAGGTTTTAAACCAGCTAATTTGTCTAAACTTGCATCGAACCTTATCCCCTCATCAGCTAAAACTAATTCATTTATACCTTCAGCATTTTTACCTTCAACAGGTAAAATTTCCCTGTCAAAATATTTTGATTCTGTAGCATTAGCAGCTTTTTGATGGCTTTCGAGAGCAAATTCATCTAGGTCTTCTCGAGATAGATTCCATTTCTCAGCAACTAGCTCTGCCCCAGTAAATTGAGAAAAGAAAACACCAGGATATCTTTCCTTCATCCCATCTGAATCAAATGGAAGACCATGACCGGCATTATAGCCATCAGTAACCGCTGCGCCAATTGGAACCATTGACATAACTTCAACGCCACCACCTACAACAATATCTTGTGTACCAGACATAACTGCTTGAATTGCAAAATGAATAGCTTGTTGAGAAGAGCCACATTGTCTATCAACTGAAGTACCAGGAACAGATTCAGGTAAAGAAGATGAAAGAACAGCATTTCTTGCAATATTTCCAGATTGGGCACCAACTTGATCAACACAGCCAAATATAACATCATCAATTAAAGCAGGATCCATATCTAATCTTGTAACAAGCTCATCCAAAACTTTAGCGCCTAAATCAGCAGGATGCCAAAGACTTAATTTTCCATCCCTTTTACCACCAGCAGTTCTAACTGCCTCAACTATGTATGCTTTTTCTGCCATAAGATAATTCCTATTAAATTTAAATAATAGGAATTATTGTACCAAAAAACTATTTTGATTTTGAGGTTATATAAGAGGACCTTATTTCTTTGACAAGTTTATTTTTAACTTTTGCATTTTCTTTGAGAAACTGACTCGCCTTTGATTTACCTTGACCAATACTCTCACCATCAAGTTTATAAAAAGCACCTGACTTCTCAACCAAACCAAGTTTATTTCCAAAATCTAAAATCTCACCTTCTTGGTTTATACCCAAGCCATACATAATTTGAAATTCAGCTTGCTTGAAAGGTGGTGAAACTTTGTTTTTAACAACCTTAACTCTAGTTTCGTTACCTGTTACCTCATCACCCTCTTTAACAGAGCCTATTCTTCTGATGTCCAATCTCACTGAGGAATAAAATTTAAGTGCATTTCCACCAGTTGTGGTTTCTGGGCTTCCAAACATGACTCCGATCTTCATTCTAATCTGATTAATAAAAACAACAGTTGCACCAGATCTTTGAATGTTACCAGTGATTTTTCTTAATGCTTGCGACATGAGCCTTGCTTGAAGACCAACGTGATGATCTCCCATTTCGCCTTCTATTTCTGCTCTAGGAACAAGGGCTGCAACAGAATCAATAATAACAAGGTCAACACTTTTTGACTTGACCAACATATCTGCAACCTCAAGAGCCTGTTCACCAGTATCAGGTTGTGAAAGTAGTAATTCGTCAACATTTACACCGAGTTTCTCAGCATATTGTGGATCTAAGGCATGCTCTGCATCAATAAATGCACATGTTCCACCTTCCTTTTGGCATTGTGCAATTATTTGGAGAGTTAATGTAGTTTTACCAGAAGACTCAGGTCCATATATTTCTGTAACTCTTCCTTTAGGTATTCCACCGATGCCTAATGCTATGTCTAATCCTAGAGATCCTGTTGATATTGACGGAATATCGAGGTTTTCTCGATCCCCCATTCTCATAACAGTCCCTTTGCCAAAATGATTATCAATGTCAGCAATAGTATCTTTTAATGTTTTCGAAGTGGTATCTTTTGATTTAGGCATTATTTAACTCCATAATTTACTGTATATTTATACAGTATATAGTATTTTCATAATTTTTTAAACACTTTTATGTAAATTTAAAAATTAGTACGCTAAAATTCTCACATCCAAGGCAATTATGACATACGTAGTTACAGAATCATGCATCAAATGCAAATATACTGATTGTGTTGAAGTTTGTCCTGTGGATTGCTTCTACGAGGGACCAGAATTTCTTGTCATTCATCCAGATGAGTGTATTGATTGTGGACTATGTGAACCAGAATGTCCTATTGATGCAATTTACGCAGATGATGAACTGCCATCAGATCAAATAGAATTCATAGAAATAAATCTCAAACTATCTGAAGTTTACGAGAATATTACTGAAGCAAAAGAACCCCTACCAGATGCGGAAAAATATAAAAATATAAAAAATAAAAAAGAATTTTTATAGGAAACTGTTTATTCCAGATACAAAAATCAATCCACCAAAAAATACTAAAATTACTTTCCCAAATTTTTCATATACCATATTTATCAATCTTGGCATTACAACTAGTGCAATTAACATTCCCATTGCAAAAGGAAATAAAATATTAAGATTAAAATTTGAAATGCTTCCTATTATTAATGGATAAATCCCAACCGATAATAAAAATGCACTGCCTGAAATTCCTGGAAAAAGTAAAAAAGAGCATGCAATTAAACCATAAATAATAAGTAAGACTTGATTAGGTTCTGTGTATTCAATTAATTCAAAACTACTTAAGTAATAACCAATTAAAAAGGATAGAGCTAATACTGTATAAAAAATAATACCTTTATTGATCTGCTCTTCAAGATAGGTATTCACTAATAATAAGAGTCCATATCCAATCATTAAAATACCGATAAATAAATTAAAAGCATTTGTATAGTTTTCATACAAAAAATTTATTATTGAAGAAAAAACAAAGACGCTTAATAGCATTCCTACAAATAATGGAATCATGAGATTTAGATCTTTAAATTTACTTAAAAAATTTAATATTTTCTCGTAGACGCCAAACATCAAAGCAACTGTTGCTCCGGATATACCTGGCAAGAGCTCAGAAAGTCCAATAAATATACCTGCCATAAAAAATCTTAATTTTTCTTTCATATATCGTTACCGTCCTCAGATTTGCCTGGAAGCATTGGAACAAATGAGACATCCTCGTAAATGTCTTCGTCAAAATTATCTTCATGTTTTTTTGTT
>Ga0208390_1000737_pt1 | contig 11842 bp, 13 predicted proteins | sample Knorr_S7_td_Surf_FD_185594 | JGI IMG/M metagenome (GOLD analysis project Ga0208390, IMG submission 185594) | Marine microbial communities from Southern Atlantic Ocean transect - Knorr_S7_td_SurfaceA_ad_6m_LV_A (SPAdes) (version 2) | ecosystem: Environmental > Aquatic > Marine > Oceanic | place...
CTTTTTTAGCCCTCTCGTAGCCTTTATCAACAATTTTTTTAACTTCAGAATCAATTTTTTTTGCTGTTTCCTCTGACATATTTTGCTGTTTGGTTACTGATCTTCCTAAAAAAACCTCTTCTTCGTTTTCACCGTATGCGATTGTTCCAAGCTCAGTTGTCATACCATATTTAGTAACCATATTTTTTGCCATTTTAGTTACCATCTCAATGTCAGATGATGCGCCTGAGGTAACTTTGTCGTGACCAAAAATTATTTCCTCTGCGATTCTGCCTCCCATTGCAACTGCGATGTCTGCATGCATTTTCTCTCTTGTTACTGATAATTGATCTCTCTCTGGTAATCTCATAACCATCCCCAGAGCTCTACCTCTTGGGATAATTGTTGCTTTGTGTATAGGGTCAGAAGCTTTTTCATTTAAAGCGACTATTGCGTGTCCGCCCTCATGATAAGCAGTTAATTTTTTTTCATCTTCTGACATTACCATTGATCTTCTCTCAGCTCCCATCATTACCTTGTCCTTTGCTTCTTCAATATCTGACATGGTAACGACTCTTTTGTTTTTTCTAGCAGCTAATAGAGCGGACTCGTTTATCAAATTAGCTAAATCCGCACCAGAGAAACCAGGAGTTCCTCTAGCAATAGTTCTTAATTTAACATCTGGTCCAGTATTAATTTTTTTAACGTGAACTTTGAGAATTTGCTCTCTGCCAATTATGTCTGGATTTCCTACCACTACTTGTCTATCAAATCTTCCTGGCCTTAGTAAAGCAGGGTCTAAAACATCTGGTCTATTTGTTGCAGCAATTAAAATAATACCCTCATTCGTATCAAAACCATCCATCTCAACTAAAAGCTGATTTAGTGTTTGTTCTCTTTCATCATTTCCACCGCCTAAACCGGCGCCTCTGCTTCTACCTACTGCATCTATTTCATCTATAAATATTATACAAGGGGAATGTTTTTTTCCTTGCTCAAACATATCTCTCACTCTCGAAGCTCCAACCCCAACGAACATTTCTACAAAGTCTGATCCCGAAATAGAAAAAAAAGGTACGTTTGCCTCACCTGCTATAGCTTTAGCAAGTAATGTTTTACCCGTTCCGGGTGGGCCTATCAGTAAAGCTCCCTTAGGTATCTTGCCACCTAAACGACTAAATTTTTTTGGATCTTTTAGAAATTCAACGATTTCCTCGACTTCTTCTTTGGCTTCTTCTACACCAGCAACATCGTTAAATGTTACTTTTCCTTGAGCTTCATTCAAAAGTTTTGCTTTCGATCTACCAAATCCCATGGCTCCGCCTTTACCACCCTGCATCTGTCTCATAAAAAATACCCATACCCCTATTAGTAAAAGCATCGGGAACCATGATAACAAGATTCCTAATAGTGAAGGCATTTTATCTTCTTGTGGAGATGCAATAATACTTACTCCTTTTGAAGAAAGTTTGTCAACTAACTCTGGATAATTTGGGGAATATGTAGAAAAGCTTCGACCATTAGCCAGAACACCTGAAATATTATTACCTTGAATTTTAACCTCAACAACTCTTCCGGCTTCTACCTCGCTTAAGAAATTCGAGAAAGGTAAAGTATTCTTTTCGGAATTAATTTTGCTTGGGTCTTGAAACATGTTGAACAGTCCAACAGAAAGAAGGACTATTATGACCCACATAATTAAATTTTTCATATTCATAAGTTTTAAATAATCATTAAATGATATTTGACAAGTATTATTTAAAGAAAATTGGTTGTAAATAAGACAAATTATATCTAAATTCGCTAAAAATATTACTTTTTCTCAATTTTTACGCACAATTTGTCTTTTTCTCTAAAAAATATACAGCCTCCTAATGTCGCTCTTTTAAATTTTCTATCCTCAATAATTTTTATTAAATTTGACACTTTTCTTGTTCTAGGGTCATAGTAATTTTTTCTTAAGTTTCGAATAGATTCATTAATAATTTTAATTTTAATTTCATCATTAAATTTCTTGAACCTCTCAATATCTAATTCTACTTTAGATCCTTTTTTTTTCATCTCATTTTTGATGATGTTGTTGAAATACTCCTCTAATGTATTCCTGCTTGAGGCTAAGTTATTTATTGATTTAATTATTTGATCATATTCAATCCCACTTTTTTTTAAGTATTTTTCCAAATTTCTTATTCTAGGTCTTAAAAATTTTAGGTCTTTATTTGATGGATCTTCAATGTAAGTTCCGTATACAGTCCTTGCGATTTTTTTTAATTCTTTTTTTTTAATACCTAATAAAGGTCTTAAAACTTTAATATTATTTTTTAAATCGGTTAAAGATTTCATAGCTGCTAAACCTTTCAAACCACTTCCTCGAGAAAGCCTTATAAAAAATGTCTCTACTTGATCTTCAAGATTATGAGCAGTCAATATAATTTTAATTTTTTTTTTTAAAGAGTATTGTGTCAGAAGATTATATCTGACATCCCTGGCGTGTTTCTGAATATTTTTATTAATTTTTCCCGTATTTTTAATAATTTTTAAATCAATATTATTTTTTTTTAAAAGATTTTTGACTTTTAGCGCCTCATTCGATGAGTTTTTTCTTATATTATGATTTATTAAAACGTAAAAAAACTTTGATTTTACTTCTTGCTTATATGCGCCCGACAAAGCGGTCAGTGCCAGACTGTCTGGGCCACCTGATAAAGCAACGATAAATTTTTGATTTTTAAAAGGTTTTAACTTTCTTTTAAAATTTATATAAATTTTAGAAAAACCTTTAATTATCTTAAAATTATTTTTAAGACTTGCACTTGAATTTTTTTTGCTCATATTGAGCTTTTTGTAACACAGACTTACTTGCTTTTGGGTATTCTTTTTTTAGTCCAGAAATCATTTTACATCCTTGATCTTTCTCACCTAGTTGAACCATTGTAATTCCTAATTTTAAAAGATTATCTGGGGCTTTGCTACTTTTTGGATAATTCTGATATCCATCTAAATATGCTGTAGCTGCATCTGAGTAAAGCTGTCTTATCCTAAAAGTTTCTCCATACCAATATTGAGCACTTCCAGCTAAATCATGATCTTTGTTTTTTTCTATAAATTCTTTTAAAGCTACTTCTGCAGTCTCATAATCTCCAATCTTCATAAAACTAACTGCAAACTCATATTGTTCATTTGGTTTTTTATCTGGAAGTATACTTGTTTGATTTTCTGGTTTTTCGGTTATGACTGTCTTTGCGCTCTCAACAGAGTTAATCGATTGCTCTGCAGGTAGATTAGTAGTTTGATAACCAGGGTTTGCGCCAAAGTCTTGTGGCTTGCTTGAACCGGGAAGCTTAGTTTGATTATTAATACTTTTATTAGGGCTAGAGCTTTCTAAATCTGAAAATCTTAATTGATTGTCTGATTGTATTTTTGTTACACGAGTAGATAATTTATCAAGTTTAAAATTTACCTCTTCAAACTTATTTGTTAATTGTCTAAATTGATCCTCGATTTCATTAAGTTTAAGCAAATGTTTTGTAAGTATATCTTCGTTAAGACCATCAGACTTTGATATGGTGTTAACTGAACTTATCGAAAAATCAGATTTTTGGTAAACCGCTTTTTCTAAAGTTTTTAAATCTTTAGTAATAACCTGTATTTGATCTGATATAGATTTTAAATAAATTTCTTCTTCCTCTGCATTTACAGAGATAAAATTAAAAGATTGAAAAATTATAAAAAAATAATAAATGATTTTTTTATTAATTGTCATGATTCTTTTCTTAAATATATTTCGTGGCAAAAAAAAGACCCTTTAATTTTATAGTATTAAAGGGTCTTAATTTAGTAGTAATGAATTAATTTACTTTAACTGTTACTGATCTTCTGTTTTGAGACCAAGCAATTGGTGAAGATTTAGGATTTACAGGTTTTTCTTTTCCATAACTAATTACAGAGATTCTTTTTCCTGAAATACCATAAGTCATTAAATAATCTCTAGCTGCATTAGCTCTTCTTTCACCTAAAGCTAAGTTATATTCTCTTGTACCTCTTTCGTCAGCATGTCCTTCGATAGTAACATTCAAACTCTTGTTTTTTCTCAAAAAAGTAGCTTGCTTTCTTAATGTTGCTCGAGATGCAGTAGTCAAAGAAGATTTATTAGTCGCAAAAAATACTCTGTCAGGAACTCCAGCTGCTAAATATTCAACTGTTTCCTTTCCTGTGTAAACATCACCTTCTATGTCTCCTGTTTTTTTGGCAGTTGAACAAGCACTCAATATGAGAGTTGAAAATATTACTAATAATATATTTTTTAAATTCGTTTTTAACATCATGTTTTCCCCTAGGTTTATTGTGGTTATTTCAAATTATTAGAAGTTATTCAAGTATATTTTACATAAAATTCAACCTCACTTAGACAATAAAGAGGACCAAGATGGGTCCGAAGCGTCAGTTTTGGTGGCAAGTTTTCTTTCATTATAACCGGTTATGTCTATAGACCATAATTTTGCTGAAAATCCTGCACCTTTTTCTCCTGCTTTTGTCTCTCTATAAAAAACTAGTACTCGCCCGTTAGGAGACCATGACGGAGCCTCCTGGTAATAATTTTCGGTTAATAATCTTTCACCGGTACCATCAGTTCTCATTACTCCAATGTAAAATCTACCTTTGTGCATTTTAGTAAATGCAATCAAATCTCCTCTTGGTGACCACACTGGAGTTCCATAAATTCCTTTTCCAAATGTTATTCGTTTTACATTCGTCCCGTCACTTCTCATCACATAAATTTGCTGTAATCCACTCCTATCCGAATTAAATGCTATAAATTTTCCATCTGGAGAAAAAGAAGGTGAAGTGTCTATAGAAGAATGTTCAGTTATTCTTTCTACTAATCGTGACTCTAAATCCATAGTGTAAATATCTGAATTCCCATCCTTAGCAAAACTCATTATTATTTTTTTTCCATCTGGAGAAAATCTTGGTGCAAATGTCATACCTGGAAAGTTTCCAACTATTTCTTGCGTGCCTGTTTCAATATCAAGTAAATAAACTCTTGGCATGTTTCTAAAATATGACATATAAGTTACCATTTGATTTGTAGGATTAAATCTTGGTGTAAGAACAAGTTCATTTCCCAAAGTTAAGTATTTTGTATTAGAACCATCTTGGTCCATGATAGCAAGTTTTTTTACCCTTTGGTTTTTTGGTCCACTCTCAGCAACGTATATAATTCTAGTATCAAAGTAACCCTCTTCACCAGTTAATCTCTCATAAATTTTGTCGGATATAATATGCGCAACTCTTCTCCAATTTGATGGAGTTGTAGTGAAAGCTAGTGCAGTCATTTCTTGTGCAGCAGCTAAATCCCAAAGTCTGAACTCTACTTTAAGTTTGTCATTTTTTATTAAAAGTTTGCCAGTGATTAATGCTTGAGCTTTTATCAGTCTCCAATCCTCAAATCTCGGTTTCAGATGAGCTATATCTGGTTTTTGTACGAAAGCTTCTTTTTTTAAAGGGTTAAATAAACCAGTGCGTCTAAAATTATTTTCTATAATTTTAGATATATCACTGCCCAACTCTTTAATTTTTAAGTCTTTATAATCCTCAGACTTCACATCTACATGGAGAGGTGAAACAGCTATCGGTAAAGGATCAAGATTTCCCCGAGTAATATCAACTTCAATCAAAGCAAAAAGTTTGCTAGTAAACAGCAGGCAAAATAAGAGTATAGATATAATTTTTTTCATATTAGCCTTTAAGCATTTCAGTTGGATTAAAGTTCAGCTGCAAATTTTTCCATTTATCATATCCTGTAGGTGGTACTTTTAATGGTTGACACAATCTTACTGCTCTTAACGCACTTTCAGCTAAAACTTTGTAAAATTTTTGGCCAGGTCTATTCATTCTTTCATGATCTAAGATTTCTGATTTCATTATTGTGCCGTCTTTTTTTAATTGTAATTTTATTCTTACTAATAAATTTTGATCATATGGTAAACCTAGCGGAACACTCCAACAACCAAAAATTTGTGCTCTTAAAGCATCCTCCTCTGATAAAGTTAGTCCTGATGCAAAAGAGTTTTTTTGGGTGCTTTGAGTAATTTTATTATCATCTATTTTTTGAACTGCTTCAACCTCTTTAGCTTTATCAATTAAAGCTGCTATTTGATTTGTGTCTACAAGTTCTTTTTTTTCGAATTCCGACGATTGTCTTATTTGAGGTTTTATTTCTTCAGGATTTTGTTTTTTCTTCACTATTTCTTTTTTTTCTTTTTTGTCATTAGGTAAAGGTATTCTATCTGGTTTTTCTTTGGCTTTAGCGGCGGGTGGGGCTTGCTCTGAAACAACTCTGTCATCCTCCTTTTTTTTTGTTTCTTCAATGATTTTTCTAGCTTTTGGAGCAAAAGGAATGCTAGTTTTGTCAGAAATCTGAATTAGTTCGACTGAAACTATTGGAGGTAAATCAATTGGTTCTCTAAGCATAAAAGGTAAAGTTAAAAATGTTATTAGAATCATTAGTGCGTGAAAAGATACTGAATAAAATAAACTTTTTACCATAACACATCCTAATTTTTATAAGGCTCCGAAATAAGAGCAACTTTTGAAAATCCTGCACCTGACAAAGTTCCCATGACTTCTAGAACTCTACCGTAATTTATATTTTTATCACCTCTAACGTAAATCCTTGTATCAGTTCTATTTTTTGCAATAGCAAGAAGTTTCGGAACCATTTTTTGATAGGTTACTTTATGCTCTTGTATGTAGATTTCACCTTTAGAATTAATACTCAATGTTAGGGGTTCTTGATCATCAGGCAGAGAGTCTGCGGCTGACTCGGGTAAATCTACCTGAACTCCAACTGTAAGTAAAGGTGCTGTTACCATAAAAATAATTAAGAGAACTAACATTACATCAACAAAAGGAGTTACATTAATCTCGCTCATGGGTTCATTTTTTGAGCGATTAAGATTGAAAGTCATAATTTAAATAATTGACAGAAATCTTTTTGAAAAGTTATCAATCTTAGAAAAATATCTTCTGGAGTCACTGTTAAACTTATTGTAGGCAACTACAGCAGGAATAGCTGCTAACAATCCTAATGCAGTAGCAAACAAAGCTTCGGCAATACCCGGGGCCACAATAGCTAGACTTGTATTTCTTGAAATAGCAATAGATTGGAATGAATTCATTATCCCCCAAACTGTTCCGAATAATCCGATAAAGGGTGCGGTTGATCCAATAGTTGCTAAATAAGTAAAATTTTTCTCTATTTTTTTTAACTCATTATCTGCAGCGATTTCTAAAACTCTTTGAACTCTTGCTAATTGAATAGCTGCAGATTGTCTTTTAGTTTTTAAAAGTTCAACCATTGCTGCTTTGAATATTAATGTTGCCGGATCATTAGAATTAGAGGGTAAACTATTGTTAAAACTTTCAGCTGATTTCGATTTCCAAAATTTTTTTTCAAAATCCTCTGTTGATTTATTTATTGATTTGAACAGTTTAAACTTTTCAAAAATTAAAGCCCAAGAAAAAATCGAACTTAAAATTAATAATATTATCACAAATTTTACTACAAAGTCTGCTCTTAGAAATAAACTCCATAATGAGAAGTCTGAAGCCCCACCTAGTCCAACTATTTGAGTAGCAAGTTCTTGTTCCATTAAATTTGATTACTTTTAGAATGTGTCATGAATTTGGCGTTTTTATAAAATTTTGATACTTTTATTTAAAATTAAATCTTGTTTCGTTATAATATCTAGCAATCAAAATAGCATCAGATTTATTAACATCTTTCTTTTTAGACAGTTGATTAGACAAAGATGGATACATTTCAATGGCTTTTGTCCTACTTGAATCTTTGGAAGAATTAATTAATTCAAAATGTTTTTTCCATTTTGCGGGTCTAACGAAAAAAATAGGTAGATTTAAAGCAGCACAGATACCTTTTATCGCTCCAAAAGTTTGGCCGAAATTGAACATGCTTGTCACTCCCTGGCCAGGCATAGCGTTAACTTGCTCAACAACAACGGCTTTCTCCTCACTTCCCTGGGTATTTTCTTTAATTATGTTAACAAGTTGAGCGCTGTTCAGTTGTCTTTTATTTTTTTTTCCTTCTGCCATAACTGGCATATCAAATATTTGAAGAACTTTATTATCTTCTAAAATTGCAATTGCGCCGCTTAACCCAGGGTCTATGCCTATTACTCTCATCTTCAGTTATTTAAATTTGCGTTTGTATATATATTTTGAACATCATCTAATTCTTCTAGAGCACTTAAAACCTCTATAATTTTTTTGCTTTGATCTTTATTTAAATTTAGATGATTAAGGGCTCTCCATTCTATTGCTGAATAAGAAAAATTACCAATTTTATTTTCAAGCTCAGATTTAATTTTGTAAAAGTCATCTTTTTCAGTGACAACTTCATGAAAGCCATTGGTTAACAAACAGTCTTTGGCGCCTAGACTTGTTGCCATTTCAAAAGCTTCATCCTCACTAACTTTATCTTTTTCAATGAGAATGACTCCACATCTTTGAAACATATGTTGAGTTGATCCTGTTTCACCAAGTCTTCCTCCATTTTTTTGAAGAACTGTTCTTATGCTAGATGCAGACCTATTCTTATTATCAGTTAGAGTTTCAATTATAACAGCTACATTAAAAGGACAAAATCCCTCATATCTTAAATTTTCAAAATTTTTATCATTAGAGAAGTCTGATCTATTTATAGCTCTTAAAATATTTTCTTTTGGCATATTTGCTTGTTTGGCTGCTTGAATAGCAGTCCTCAATCTAGGATTCATATCAGGATCTTTGTCACCTAATTTTGCAGCTACTGTAATTTCTCGAGAGAGTTTTGAAAATGTTTTTGACCTTTCTTTATCGGCTCTACCTTTTCTATGTTTAATACCTGCCCAATGAGAATGCCCAGCCATACTTATGTCTCCAGGACTCCACCTTTGATTAACCTTGAAACTTTATTAGCTAAGCCTGTTTGATCATTTGCTTCTACGATGATGCCAGATAATGTGCCAGTGCCCTCTGAAGGAAAATGTTTAATTGCTGTTTTATCTTTTAAAAATTTTTTTAGGGAATTTTCTTTATTCATCCCAATTACTGAATTGTAATCTCCACACATACCTATATCAGTTTGATAAGCAGTTCCTTTATCTAAAATTCTTGTGTCTGCAGTTGGAACGTGGGTATGAGTTCCCACAACACATGTTGATGCTCCGTCAAAAAAATGACCTATAGCCATTTTTTCACTTGTGATTTCTCCATGAAAGTCCACTACAGAAAAATCTACATTTTTTTTTAATATAATTTTTTTACAAATATTTTTGGCAGTTTCAAAAACATCTTCTGTTTTTTTCATAAATACATTTCCCATTAAATTAATTACGCCTATTTTATATCTCCTATTTTTTGATAAATATATTCCAAAGCCTTTTCCAGGTGACCCTTGAGCTAAATTCGCAGGCCTAAGCAATCTATGCTCCTGATCAATATATTTTGCCGTCTCCAATTTATCCCAAATATGATTTCCCGATGTAATAACATCAATCCCCAATGAAAAAAATTCCTCAGCTATCTCTTTTGTAATACCCTTGCCATCATTCGCAGCGTTTTCTCCATTAATAATGGAAAAATCAATTTCATTATTTTTAATAATCGAAGTTAAATTTTGCTTAAGAACTTTTCTACCTGACAATCCCATTACATCCCCAAGTATTAGAATTTTCATTATATTATTCCCTTTTCTGTGATTATATAATCTAATTTGAAATCTTTGTTGTTTATTGGAATTTTATTATATTTTTGAAAAGAATAAGCAACACCAATACTTAATATTCTTTTATTAAGATTAGAGTATTTATTTAAAATTTTATCGTAATACCCTTTTCCATATCCGATTCTATTTTTGTTCTTATCAAACGCTATTAAGGGAACTAAAATAACAGATGGTTCAACTTTTAGAGATTTAATTGGTTCTAAAATTCCATATTTATTTAAACATAAAATATCATTCTTTCTCCATGTATGAAAATCCATTGAATTGCTTTTTTTTATAATTGGTAAAAGAAATTTAAATCTTTTAAAATATTGTATATCAAAAATTTTTAAAACATTAACTTCGAAGTTGCTAGGATAATATAATGCAATATTTAAATTTTTTTTGTTTGATCTTTTTTTTATTATTTTTTTTAGCGGATTAAAAAAATTTTCGTTGATACCAAAAAAAAATTTTTTTCTTTTATCCAAATATATTTTTCTAATAGACTTTTTTTTATCCATTTACTGAATTTTTGACATTGACTCAGTATTAGAAATAATTTTTTCAAGTGACTGCGTTGTTTTATCTAGCATGGACTCGTATAATGTATTATTTTTTTCAATAGTTTTTTTAAATTTTTCAAGTTCTTCATTGAGTTTATTGATTTCATTATCTTTATCCTTTTTATATTCAATAGCTAAAGATTTTATTTCTTTAAATTTACTTGATATTTGGTCTAATTTAATTTTTTGTTGGGTGATTTTTTGTTTAAGATCGAAATATTCGTCAATTAATTGGATTGTTGTAATTAATAAAAGTTTATTTTCCCCAATATTGCCTAATTTTTCTTTCAATTCAAAGTATTTTCTATCTAAAAATTTAGTTAATTTTTTAAGTGACTCTTCTTGACCATCATCACAGGACAAAAGATACTCTTTGTTATTAAATTTAATATTTACATTTGCCATTTTTCTATTTCCGAGACAAGATTTTCAGTTTCTTGGCTTAGATCCTCAATTTCTTGATCAAAATTTTCCTCATTCTGTATCTTTTTCTTAATTTCCAATTGTAAATTTATAATTTTGTCTTTCAAATATTTGTGTTCTCTTAACAATTCTTGGTTTTTATTTTCAATTTGAATTTTTTGTCTTAAAATTTCATTTTTTTCAGTTTTGATTTTTTCTACTTCATAAGAAGGTTGTGAATAAGTTAAGGATATAGAGTTAAGTTTATTTATTAATTGATTTAAATTTTTTTCTTTCTTTTCAATTATGCTCATAAATTATTATATCATATTATTGATATACTTACTTTAAGTCTATATAGGTTATTAAAAGTGAGCGTAAATTTTAATCAGTTATCAAACGCAATAAGATTTTTATCTATTGACGCTGTTCAGAAGGCAAATTCTGGTCATCCAGGTATGCCTATGGGAATGGCAGATGTTGCGACTGTGTTGTTTAAATACCACCTGAGGTTTAATCCAAAAAATCCAGAATGGATTAATAGAGACAGATTTATTTTGTCAGCGGGACACGGGTCGATGTTACTTTATTCTTTGCTTCATTTAACTGGGTATGAAAGTATATCAATTGAAGATATTAAAAATTTTAGACAACTTAATTCTATATGCGCTGGACACCCTGAGTATCAAAAAGGAACAGGTATTGAGACAACAACTGGGCCTTTAGGTCAGGGCTTAGGTAACGCAGTTGGAATGGCAATAGCTGAAGAAATTTATAGAAAAAAATTTGGTTCAAATATTATTAATAATAAAACTTACGTAATTGCGAGTGATGGTGACTTAATGGAGGGAATTAGTCATGAAGCAATGAGTCTGGCTGGCCATCTTAAATTAAAGAATTTAATAGTTTTTTTTGACAATAATAAAATTTCAATCGACGGTTCAACATCGCTTAGTGTTTCGGATAATTACAAAAAAAGATTTGAGTCTTACGGTTGGAGCTTCTTAGAGGTGAATGGTCACAATGAAAAACAAATTTCAAAAGCGATCACAAAAGCATCAAAATCAAAAAAACCTACAATAATATCTTGTAAAACTATAATAGGATTTGGATCACCTAATAAATCTGG